>TARA_R100000935_G_scaffold42259_3_pt1 | contig 71823 bp, 61 predicted proteins | sample TARA_R100000935 | Tara Oceans TARA_R100000935 (sample SAMEA2621502) | marine metagenome | biome: marine biome (ENVO:00000447); feature: surface water layer (ENVO:00002042); material: "saline water (ENVO:00002010), including plankton (ENVO:xxxxxxxx)" | depth 5 m
GGCTGAAGACGCCGAGAAGCACCCAGGGACGCCATTGGCTCAGGGGCATGTCATGCCTCCACACAGGACTAAGGTCCCGCCGCCTCCGGTCGGAGGCGGCGGGCGCCAGATCAGAACGAGCGCTTCAGGGTCACCCGCCACTCGCGGCCCTTGCCAGGCAGGGCCGCCAGGTTGGCGTAGGAGTCCGCCGCCGGGGTGAAGAAGAGCTCGTCGAACACGTTATCGACGTTGAGCGAGGCGTGGAACGGGCCCCGCGCATAGAAGAGCGACAGGTTGGCCGTGGTGTATTCCGGATAGGTGATCGGATTTTCCACCGTCTGGGACGTCTCGCTGACCCCGGTCGCCCCGACGACGCCGCCCACCTGGCCCCAGTCATACTCGTCGCTGGTGTAGCTGCCATAGAGGCTGAGCACGGTGCGCGGGATCAGGGTGTAGGCGTAGTCGCCGCCCCGGCCCGGCAGGCTGGAGAACTCCCAGACCACATAGGTGCCGCCAAAGGCGTTCAGCGGATCCACCCCGGTCACGTAGTAGGGGATGTAGGAGAAGCTGGCGTCCGGCCCCTTGACCGTGGTGCGCTGGGTGTTGCCCGCGAAGGTGAAGGACAGATTGTCGGTGGCGAGATAGCGCACCTCCACCTCCACCCCCTTGGCCCGGGTGCCCCGCACGGTGGGGTTGGGCCCGCCGGTCAGCTGGGTGCGGTTCTGCCGATAGCCGGCCACCGACCCCACCAGGGAGCCCGACAGGAGCTGGAACTTCACCCCGGCCTCGGCCAGGTCGGAGTCCGACAGCCAGGCGTCCGACTGGATCAGGGACGGCGCGATGTCGCCGGCCTGGCTCATCTCCAGGGCCGCGGTCTCGGCATAGGTGATGTAGGGCATCAGGCCGAAGTCGAACTGATAGGTCAGGGAGGCCGAATAGGTCCCCTTGCCCTGGCTGTCCTCGAACTTGCCGGGTGGCTGGTAGCTGACGAGGCCGGTGTCCTCGGCCTCCACCTCATAGTGGTCGTAGCGACCGCCCAGGATCAGGTTCAGACGTTCGCCGATGAAGATGTCGGAGGTGACGAAGACGCCGGCCTGGCTCCAGGTGGAGCTGTTGTCGTTCTCCCACTGCAGGCCGTAGGCCTCGGGCGAGAAGGGATCATCGATGATGTCCGTGGGCGTGGCGCCAAAGGCGATGTCCCGCCGGTCCAGCGCGATCAGGCCAGAATTGAAGCTCTCCATCCGCCGTCCGTCGAAGGCCCGGTAGGAGGCGCCGATGAAGGAGGTCGAGGTGACCATGCCCACGTCATAGTCGAAGTCATAGGTGACCCGGGCCTCGCCCACCTGGGAGTCGAACATGGCCGGATAGCCGTAGGAGACGAACCGCTTGTTCTTCAGCTCATCGTAGAAGAGCTGGAACTTCAGCGCCGAGCCGTTGTCGAAGTCACGGATCAGGTCGAAATAGCCCGTCCGGGTCCAGGAGTTCGAGAAGTCGGCGTCGCTGATATAGACGGTCCGCGGATCGAGCTTGGTGGTTCCGATCCCCACATCCAGGGTGTGGTTGGCGTCGCTCTGCGGGAAGCCGTAATAGGCCAGGTAGAGGGCCGAGGCGTAGGGATAGAAGCCGACCTCGTTGGGGGTCAGCTTGCCGTCGCCATTGACGTCGCTCAGGCTGGTGTCGCGGCCGGTGATATAGGTCTGATTGTCGATCAGGTCCTGGGTCAGGCGGTTCCAACCCGGCGTCTGCACATCCCCGTCGGAGTGGAAGGCCATGCCGCCGAACGCGGTGCGCCAGCCGCCGCCCAGCTCCAGGTCCACCGAGGCCTGCAGCATCTCCCGGCGCGGCGAAATCCCGCGATAGAAGCTGTCGGAATTCTCCGCCTGGCCATAGAGGTTCAAGCCCCCCTCCAGGCCCGCGAAGTTCAGGGGAATGCTGATCTGGCCCGAGGCTTCCTTGCGGTTGTACGAGCCCACCGTGAAGTCCGCCTGACCGGAGATCTCCGAGATATAGGCGCCCTCGGTGCGGCCGGACTTCGGCACGAAGTTGAGCATGCCGCCCACCTTGCCGGCCCCATAGATGGGCGTCGGCGGACCGCGCACGATCTCGATCTGCGCCGCATTGGCGATGGGGGTGGAATAGGTGCCGCGGTTCTCGATCCGCTTGAAGCCGCGGAAATAGTTCTCCGCCAGGGTGCCGCGGATATTGAGGGCCCCGGCCACGCCGTAGAAGCTGGCCGTATAGGTGCCCGGCGAAATGGCCGTCAGGTCGTCGATGGTCTCGATGCCGTAACGCTCCAGCGTCACGTCGCTGGCGAAGCTCGCCGAGCGGGGCGTTTCGATCAGCGCCTTGTCCAGACCAAAGACGCTGTCGCTGGGGTCCTTCTCCAGCAGGCCAGTCCGGTCCTGCGCCGTGACCACGACCTCGTCGACCATATCAACCTGCGCCCAGGCCAGGCCTGGACTTGCAATCAGCGCGGACAGGGAGGCGCCCGCGACCAACATGAGTCTCTTTGACATATCGCCCTCTTCAGGAGGGGCGCGGACCCTCCGCCGGGTGGCGGTTATCCCCGCGTCCGCGCGCCTCTTGAAGGAGAAAGTCTCGCGACCGCGGCCTCAGGTCAAAAATGTCTCGTGAAATTTCAGTTGGAATGTCAGAGGCGCCCGTCCAGCGTTCAGATTTTCCGCCCTGGCGCCCACCTGCGGATCAGCGCCAGGTCGCTGCTCAACCTGCAGGCGCTGCTGGCGCCTCCGGGCTCGCGGATGGCGCGTCCTCCTCCCCCCGGCCGGTCAGGGATCGCTTGACGGTCTGGGGCATGGTGCCGAGCACCAGGATCATCCCGGCCCGCGCGCCCTCGGCGTCCCGGGCCGCGATCCGTTGGGCCACGGCCCGGTGCAGGCAGATGTCGGCCAGCCGCTCTTCCTCCGTGGTCGTGCCCATGGAATAGACCCAGAACCGGGCGGCCTTGTGCTGCAGGGGGATGAGAATCCGGGCCAGGGCGGCGTTGCGGCTGGCCCGGGCGATCAGGGCGTGGAACCGCTGGTCCATGGCGATCAGGGCCCGGCGGTCCTGCTCCCGATCGGCGCGCTCGGCGTCATCGAAGGTGGAGACGATCTGAGCGATCTCATCGGCCGTCGCGTTCTTTGCGGCCATGGCCGCACAGTGCGGCTCGATCAGAGCCCGGGCCTCATAGCCCTCCCGCAGGTCCACCAGATCCAGGGGCGACACCGTCGTGCCGGCCCGGGAGCGGCGAACCACCATGCCCTCCAGTGCCAGCCGACCAAGCGCGTCGCGGATGCCGGCCAGCCCGGTGCTGTAGCGGCGGGTCAGGGTCTGTTCGTCGAGCCGTGCGCCAGGCGGCAGCTCGCCGAGGATGATGTCGAGCAGGATCTGTTCATAGGCGCGGGCCTTCTGGAGCTCCGGCGACCACTCGCCGGAATCGGCGATGATGCTCACCGGTCCGTGGTTCCTGGCCGCATCCTCGGGGTTCACGCTCAAGCTCCGCACCACGCTCGTTCCTTCCTCCGACGCCGGGCTCTCATGGCCGATCACCCTCTGGTCTAGTCTGAAATGTCAGACCGGGCCAGCGGTCGGTCAGAGCACCTGGCAGGCCTCGTTGAAGTCGAGGCGCGGATTACGAGGGTAGACGCCCTCGGGTCGTCCCTGGCCTAAGGCCACCAGGAAGTTGGATCGCCAGCTGGTCCCGGCGAAGAAGGCCTCGTCCAGGGCTGCATTGTCGAAGCCGGACATGGGGCCGCAGTCCAGACCCAGGCTGCGGGCGGCCATGATCAGATAGGCGCCCTGCAGGCTGGAATTGCGCAGGGCCGTCTCGAACCGAACCGTCGGGTCGCCAAACCAGTGGCGCGCACTCGGGTCGTGGGGGAAGAGCCTGGGCAGCTGCTCGGCGAAGTCCAGATCATAGGCCACGATCACGCAGACCGGGGCGGCCATGGTCTTTTCCCGATTGGCCCGGGAGAGATGCGGCGCGAGCCGTTCCTTGGCCTCCGGCGAGCGGACGAAGACGAACCGCCCCGGCCCGCAATTGGCCGAGGTCGGCCCCCACTTCAGCAGATCATAGAGCCGCTCCAGAACCGCGTCGTCGATGGGAGTGTCGGACCAGGCGTTGTGGCTGCGGGCCTGGCGGAACAGCTGGTCGAGAATCGGGTCGGCGAGGTCCTGCACGGGGTCTCCTTGGCGATGGTGGCGGGTGTCGGAACCAGAGTGTCCGGATGGAGGCTCCTCTGACCAGTCCAGTTGCACATTTCCAGTAAAATTTCAGAAAGACGCCCAACCTCTAGGCGGGACGCGCTCAGACAAGGTCTCGTGCGCTACGGGACAAGAACTCGGGCGCCGCCCTCCCTAGGGTCCGCCCGGGCCGTCCGCCGGCCCAAAGCATGAGAGGAGTTTTGCGTGGGCTATCCCAACACCCTGATCTTTGTCGATCTGGCCGCCGATGATCCGGCCGCCGCCGGCGCCTTCTATGCCGAGGTGTTCGGCTGGCGCAACGACGCCCGGCCCGAGGGCCTCTATCACCGGATGGTGCCTGGCGGCCAGTTCCGCAATCCCGACGGTTCCGACAGCGAGATCGGCAACCTGCACCTGGGCATCTTCAAGACCGCCAACGCCCGCCCCCATCCCGAGACCGCCGGCGTCGAGCCCCGCAGCGCCAGCGTCGAGGGCCGCAAGCCCCGGATCTGGATTCTGATCAGCGACGACGACACCCCAGAGCGCATCCTGGGCGAAGCCGAGAAGCGCGGCGCGACCATCCTTTGGCGCAACCACTACTGGTCGGAATTCAACGGCTTCAACCACGCCTTCCGCGACCCCTGGGGCAATGAGATCGTGCTGTGGGGCAAGGCGGGATCAGACCCGGTCATCCCGGCCGACTACACCCGCGAATAGACGCCACCCGCGGGCGGGGTCAGTCGCCGCGTCCGCGGGTCAGGAACTTGAACCCGCCCGTCAGGAAGAAGCCCACGAGGCAGACCAGGAACAGACCCCAGGCGATGATCCGCACCGCCTCGATCAAGAGCCCCAGGATCGCCGCGGCGATCATCACGAGTAGAAAGATCCCGGCCCATTTGAGCATTGTCGTCTCCAAGCTTGAGCTTGAGAACGCGATGGGCCGTTGGGCGTTCCCGGTCGAGGCGCCGCAGGGGCGAGATCTTCAGTGCAGGGTTGCGCCGGCCGGGCGGCCGCAGGGCGTCAGATGCCCGCTCCCCAGCCGCGCCGGCAGCGCCAGCCCTTCATGGGCGAGGACCATGTTCAGGGCGCGGGCGAAGATGGCCACCGGCTCCGGCTGGCTCACAAGAGGCGCCAGCAGGGCTCGAGCGGTCCGCATGTCGACCCGGGCCACGCCACAGGCCACGATCAGCCTCTGCTCATCTTCCCCATAGCCGGCGCAGGCCCCGCAGGCGATCTGCAGCGGTCGACGCGTCTGTCGCTCCAGGGCCTCCATGAGGGCGACGAAGATGGCCCCGGCCCGGTCGCTCACCTGCTGGCCCATCAGCCGGCGGACGCAGGGCTGCGGCGCCTCGCCCGACAGCCGAAGGCCCGCCCAGAGCCGCAGGGCGGCCAGGATCACCTGCTCGCCGTGAGAGAGAGCGGCCGGCTCCGGCGAGGTGGTCATGCGGGGATGAGCCGCGGCGTCATCGGCCATGATCGAACACCTTTATTGCGACTAGTTCTTATTAGCGGTAACCCGTGTCACGCCTCCCGTCAAACCCCAACTGGGCGCCGTTTCGCGACTGACGCGTTCCTGCGGTAAGCTGCGCCCATATTGAGGGAAGACCGACCATGATGATGATCGCTGATCGGGCGCCGCGCGCCCTACGCACCCTGGCGCTCCTGCTTGCGCTGAGCGCCCCGGCCGGCCTGGCCGCCTGCTCCTACAGCGAGGAACTGGGGCGCCAGCAGGTGCTGCTGGTCGATCCTGGCGCCCTGTCGCAGCAAGGCGCGCAGGCCTGGGCCCAGATGAAGCAGACCTCGAAGGTGTCCAATGACGCCGCGGCCAACGCCCGGCTTCGCCGCATCGGCGGCCAGATCGTCGCGGCCACCACCCTGCGCAATCAGGCCTGGGAATACGCGGTGTTCGAGGACAAGTCGGTCAACGCCTTCGTCCTGCCCGGCGGCAAGGTCGGCGTGACCACCGGCATGATGAACTTTGTCGCCAATGACGACGAGCTGGCCGCGGTCCTGGGCCATGAGGTGGCCCACGTCATGGCCAACCATGCGGCCGAGCGCTACTCCCAGTCGGCCCTGGCCCAGGTGGGCGCAAGCCTGGTGGGCGCGGCGACCCAGAACGCCGACAGCGGCCTGGCTCAGACGCTGGGGCGCTATGCGGGCCCGGCCCTGCAGGTGGCCGTGCTCAACCCCTATTCCCGCCAGCACGAGCTGGAGGCTGACCGCATCGGCCTCGACCTGATGGTGCGGGCCGGCTTCAGCGCCCGGCGCGGGGTGGAGCTGTGGCGGCGTATGGCCGCGCGAGGCGGCTCATCGGTCCCGGCCATTCTCTCCACCCACCCCTCGGACGCCGCGCGCGTCCAGCAGCTGGACGCCTACATCGCCGCGCGCGGCTATTCCTGAGGTGGCAGAGCGCGTTCCGATAAGTGGGACCCGGTTATCGGACAAAACGCGCTCAAGGCTTGGAATCTAGAGCCTGCTTCAGCGATCAGACGGGTCGGTCTGATCGCTTCAGGCTCTAGAACTCGGCTGAACCGCCGTCGCAGGGCACCACGGCGCCCGTCGTGTAGGCCGAGGCCCGGCTGCTGAGGAAGATGGCCACGCCGGCGATGTCCTCGGGCTGTCCGATCCGGCCGCGGGGATTGCTCTTGGCGATGGCGTCGCCGGCCTGGGCCAGCGTCGCGGCCATCATCTTCGACGGGAAGGGCCCCGGCGCAATCGCGTTGACTAGGATGTGCTCGGGCGCGAGGCGCTTGGCCAGGTGGCGGGTCAGCATGATGCAGCCGGCCTTGGATGTGGAATAGGCGTAGGTCTCCAGCGTCGGCGGCTCGATGCCGTTCACCGAGGCGATATTGATCACCCGACCCGGGTTCTCGGCGGTGGCGCCCGCCCGCAGCAGGGGCAGCAGCTTCTGGGTCAGGAAGAAGATCGACTTGACGTTCAGGTCGACGGTCTTGTCCCAGCCGTCTTCCGGATACTCGTCGATGGGTGCGCCCCAGGTGGCGCCGGCGTTGTTCACCAGCACGTCCAGGCGGCTCTCGCGTTCCTTGACGGCGTTCGCCAGGCCCTCGATGCCGGCCATGCCGCCCAGGTCGAAGGGCAGCGAGATGCAGGTCCCGTATTCCGACAGCTCATCGGCCACCCGGTCGCAGACCTCGGCTTTGCGCGAGGAGATGTAGACCTTGGCGCCGTTCTCCACATAGCCGCGGGCGATCATCTCGCCGATGCCGCGGCTGCCGCCGGTCACGAGGACGACCTTGCCCTCGACGCTGAACAGGTTCTTCAAAACACGCTCCTGAGAAGTAATGGATAGAAAATCGGGTCAGCCGATCCGGCTGGACATGCCGCCGTCCACCGGCAGCAGGACGCCCGTAATGAAGGCAGCCTCGTCACTGGCCAGGAACAGGGCGGCATAGGCCGTGTCCCAGGCCGTGCCCATCTTGGCCCGCAGGGGCACCCGGGCGCCTCTGGCCTGGCGGACGGCTTCCTCATCCTGGCCGGTGGCCTGGGCGATGCCCGCCACCGCCATCGGCGTGTCCATCAGGCCCGGCAGGATGGCGTTGCAGCGCACCCCGTATTTGGCGTTGGACTGGGCGATGCTGGTGGTCAGCCGGTTCATGGCCGCCTTGGAAACCTCGTAGGCCACCTGGGTCCCCCCGGCGATCGAGGCCAGGGACGAGATATTGACGATGGCGCCGCCGCCCTGCTCCCGCATCACCGGGATGGCCGCCTTGCTGGTCAGCCAGGCGCCCTTCAGATTGACGCTCAGGATACGGTCGAAGGCGTCCTCCTCGACCTTGTGAGCCGGGCCGTCGCCGCCGCCGATCCCGACATTGTTCACCAGGATGTCGATGCGCCCCAGGACCTCGGTCGCCTTGGCGATCACGGCGGCCGCCCCGTCAGCCTTGGCGATATTGGCCGCGAAGGCCTCGGCCTGCCCGCCCTCGGCGGCGATCAGGTCCACCGTCTCCTGGGCCCGCTCGGCCACCCGGTCGACACAGAGGACCTTGGCGCCTTCGCGGGCGAACAGGATGGCCATGGCGCGGCCATTGCCGATGGTCTGACCCGGGGTCTGGCCAGCCCCGCAGACGACGGCGGTCTTGCCCTCAAGCCGGGCCATCAGAAGCCCTTCAGGTCAGGATCGAGGGTCTGGCCCTCGTCCAGCTGGACCCCGAAGCTGTTCAGCATCATCGAGACCTGGGTGTACTGACCAGCCGAGAACACCACGTCCATCTTCTGCTTGTCGCTGAAATGGGCGTCCAGCGCCTTCCAGGTGGCGTCGGTGATGAACTGGTCGTGGTGCAGCTCGTCGGCCGCCCGGATCAGGGCCGCATCAGCCGCGCTCCAGCCCGGCGCGTCCGGGCCGGCCTTGATGCGGGCGACCTCCTCATCGGTCAGGCCCGCCTGCTTGCCGATGGGCACATGCTGGGTCCACTCATAGCCCGAGCGGCACAGATAGCCGATGCGCAGGATGACGATCTCCCGCTCCCGGGCCGGCAGGCCGTTGCGGCGCGACAGGATGTAGTTGCCCCAGCCCATGAAGCCCTTCATCGCCTTGGGCTCGCGCACCAGGGTGCGGAAGATGTTGATCACCCGGCCGCGCTCGGCCATGGGCGCCAGCAGCTCGCGCTGGTCGGCGTCCATATCCTTGTCGGCCAGCGGCTCGATCCGGGGTTTGGCCAGGCGCATGGGTGGTCCTCCGCTGTTATGTCCGGCGCCCCGAACATACGCGCGGCCAGCCCGGCCTCTAGGGTCGGGTCTGGTCGGCGACCGGCAGGGCCCGCCTCTTTTTCAGCCCCTGTCATGGGCCGGACCCGGCGGCGGCGTCAATCTCAAGCCGCCGCGGAGAGGCCGTTAGGCGCGGGAGACCGGCGCGGCCGCGGGCTCGCCAGCAGGATCGGCGGACGCGGCGGCGGCTTGGGTTCTAGCCGGCGCCTTGTGGCTGATGGCCAGGCCGATGAGGGTCGGGATCAGGATGCCCGGCAGGCCTTCATAGACCTGGTCGTGCCAGCCCTGCATCCGCCAGGCGAAGGCGATGGCCACCCCGCCCAGCATCAGGGCGATGGCCGTGGGCTGGTTGAGACGACGTCCCAGGGCCTGGACGATCATCAGCGGTCCGAAGGCGCAGGCCAGGGTCGACCAGGCCAGGATCACCAGGCTGAAGACGCTGCGCGACCCGCTCAGGGCGAACATCAGGGCCATGAGCGTGACGGCTGCGGTGACCATCTTCATCACCCAGGCCTTCTGGATCCGACCGCCGGCCAGGTCGCTGGTGATCGCCGCCGAGCAGGCCAGGACGAGCGAGTCCGCCGTCGACATGGTGGCCGCGAAGATGCCGGCCAGGATCACGCCGACCAGGGCGGCCGGCAGCAGCTCGACGGCCATGGTCGGCAGGGCGAGCTCGGGGTCCAGGGCGCCCAGGTCTGGCAGATAGAGCCGGGACATCAGGCCGACGCCCGTGGCCAGCAGGTAGAACAGGGTGAAATAGCCATAGTACCAGCCCCGGGCCGCGGCCATGTCGCTGGGCTCTTTGAGGGCCATGAAGCGGACCATGACGTGGGGCTGGCCGATGACGCTGAGGCCGGCGAACATCCAGCCGAGGACGAACAGCGCCATCCCCAGAAGGCCGGGGAACAGCAGGTCGTCGGGGAAGAGGTTGAGATAGCCGGGGATGGCGGCCATCTCCAGATAGGTCGCGTCGATCCCGCCCCGCCCGGCCACCGCCACGAACAGCAGGAGGCTCATGGCGAAGACCATGACGATGGACTGGGCCGCATCGGTCCAGATCGAGGCCCGGATGCCGCCAAAGGCGCTGTAGGCGAGGATGAGCACCGCCGAGATGATGGCGCCGGTCTGCGGGCTCCAGCCCAGAACCCCCTGCAGGGCCTTACCGCCGGCGGCGATCTGGGCCGCCGCATAGGCGCCCAGGAAGATGACGGCGATCACCGCGGCGATCTTGCGCCACAGGCCGAAGTCCTGCCCCGACCACTTCGCCACGACCGCGCCGAAGGACACCTGCCCGGAGCTCTCCGTCACCTCGCGCAGACGGCGGTGGATGAACAGGGAGGCCAGGAAGTCGCCGAGGATCCAGCCGACCATCAGCCAGATGGCCGCCAGCCCCGTGGCGTAGGTGAAGCCGATCACCCCGATGAACATGTAGCCGGAGTTATTGGTCGCCACCGCCGACAGCCCGGCCATGGCCGGCCGCACGCTGCTGCTGGCCAGGTAGTAGTCGCTCTTGGAGGCCTTGGCCTTGCTCACCGAGGCCAGGCCGATGGCCACGAAGCCGGCCAGACAGAGCAGAAATACGATCATGGTCATGGCGCGGGCCTCGGGTCGAAAAGGGTCAGATCAAAAATGTGAAAGGCCCGCGGCGCTGGCGCCGCGGGCGTAAAATGGTCTTCAGGCGGCGCTGCGAAGAGGTCGGGCGAGCGCCCCGTCCTCCTCCACCAGCCGTCGGTGCAGGGCGGTGACGGCCGCGCCGTAACTCTCTTCGGACACGACGAACTGAATATCGACCCGGCGGGACAACTGCTGCAGGCCGAGCACCTCGACCCCGCCTTCGCCCAGCGCCAGCGTCGCCCGACTGGTCAGTCCGGGCACGTTCAAATCGCTGCCAATAACCGCAACAATGGCCACTTTTCGGGTCGAAATGGCCGCATTTGGGAACATCTCTTCGAGGTCCGAGATGACCCGTTTCACCTGCTTGGGATTGGCGTCCAGGTGGTGGGTGATGGTGTTGGCGTTGGACGCCTTGGAGACGATCCGCACGTCGTGGCGCGACAGAACCTCAAGGATTCCCGCGTCATAGCCCTTCACCCCCACCATGTCCTGCTCCAGCAGCTCCAGGGTGGTGACCCCCTTCATGCCGGCGATGATCTCCACCCGCGGGGTTTCGGAGACGAACTCCCCGCAGATCGACGTGCCCTGGTCCTCGGGCTCGAAAGTATTCTTTACGATCAAGGGGATACCGGCGTGGCGCAGGCCCCGGGCGGCCCGGGGGTGGATGGCTTCCATGCCCAGATTGGCCAGCTGGTCGGCCACGTCGTAATTGGTCCGGCCGATCTTCCGCACCGCCTCGGCGCCCACCAGGTTGGGGTCGGCGCTGGAGAGGTGGAACTCCTTGTGGATGATGGCTTCAGAGGCGCCGGTCAGGACGGCGATGCGGCTGAACACCACCTCGCTGTAGCCCCGGCCAAACTCCTTCATCAGGCCTTCGCGGCGCTGGGCGAAGCCGGTGGCGATGGGCAGTTCACGGGCGACATCCACCTCGGCGAAGGCGTCCTGGATCCGTTCGTCCAGGGTGAGCGGCCGCTTGTCGTGCCAGGCGGTGAGGTCCACGAAGCGGGCGTTCACACCGCGCCGGCGCAGCTCCAGGGTCAGGTTGTGGGCGCTGTGGGCCTCGCCGAGGGAGGCCAGCATCTCGCGGGCCGCGCCCAGCTGGGTGTCCAGCCGGAAGTGGCCATGGGCGCACAGACGCTGCAGGTCGCTGAGCGCCGAGCGGGCGTCCTCGATCCGCGCCAGGATAAAGGCGTCGGCGGTCTGCCGATCCTCGCCGTCGCCGAACCGGTCAGCGTTGATCTTCAGCATCTCGGCCTGCAGACGGGCCATGGCGTCGAGCCAGGCCGAAGCCTCCAGGGCCGAGGCCCCGGCGAACAGGGCGTAGACGCCGGGCCTCCCGGTCTTCTTGTGTTCCAGGAGCTGGTTGGTGATGCCCGCATAGGCCGACACCACGAAGATGCGGCCATAGAGGTCGTCCCCCTTGCGGTCGCCCACCAGGATATTGGCCATCACCGCATCGGTGTTGGAGATCGAGGTGCCGCCGATTTTCTCGACTGTATGTCCGCTCATCAGGCCGCCCTCACCTGTTGGGCCAGGCTTCCGGAGACGGGAACCAGCCGTTGCGTATGCTCCCGCGCGCCGATGAATTCCGGACGCGGGCGTTCGGCCCCGAAGGGCTTTTCAAGGCGGTTGGCCCAGGCGTTGTAAACCATGAAGGCGTTGGCCCGCGGGTACGGCGTGATGTTGCCGTTGGACCCGTGCATCGTGTTGCAGTCGAAGATCACCACCGAGCCGGCGGGGCCCGTCGGCGCGACGATGCCGTGCTGCTCGGCCAGCTTGGCCAGGCTGTCACGGTCGGGCACCCCGTACTCCTGCTTGCGCAGGGACTCCTTGTAGTGGTCCTCCGGCGTCTCGCCGACGCAGGTGACGAAGGTCTTGTGCGAGCCGGGCATCAGCATCAGCGGCCCGTTGAACTCGAAATTATCGACGAGCTGGACCGACATGGAGATGGCGCGCATGCGCGGCATGCCGTCCTCGGTGTGCCAGGTCTCGAAGTCGGAGTGCCAGTAGAACTCCTTGCCGTCGAAGCCGGGCTTGTAGTTCAGCCGGGTCTGATGGAGGTAGACCTCATCGCCCAGGATGTGGTTGGCGATCGCCACCAGGCGCTCGTCGGCGGCCAGCCGCCCGAGCAGGGCGCTCTGCTGGTGAACCGCGAAGATCGAGCGCAGGGCGCCCGAGGACGGTTCGGCGACGATGGTCTGCGGATCCAGGGTGGCGGGAATGCCGCGCAGGCGGTTCATTTCAGCCTGTAGCGTGGCGATTTCGTCGGCTTCGAAGACGTTTTCCAGAACCAAGAAGCCGTCGCGCTCGAAGGCGTCGTGCTGCGCCTGGCTGAGCGGCGATTCCGAGTGCCAGTCGCTGTGGATCACGGGGTCCTTGCGCGCCAGCCACTGCGGCTGGTCGGCGACCCGCGAGGGGTAGAGATCGGTCATGAAAGGCTCCTTCCGCCTCGGGGCTCCTGACCGGCCCCCTCGGGGGGCGGGTCGGAGGCTCCATCAAGTCAAAGGGTGGGGGTCAAGGGCGGCGTCACGCCGCCCGGGCCCGCCTCAGACGGTCTCGGCTTCCAGCGGGTAGGCGCCGGTCTCGTCATGAACTTCCAGCCCGTTGAGGGGCGGGTTGAACACGCACGCCATCTTCATCTCGGACTTGGCCCGCAGGATGTGCTTGTCGTGCTTGTCCAGGGCGTACATGACGCCGGGCTTGATCTGATGGACCTCACCGGTGGCGATGTCCTCGATCGAGCCCTCGCCGGAGACGCAGTAAACCGACTCCAGGTGGTTCTGATAATGCATGGGCAGCTCAGAACCGGCGTAGATGGTGGTCATGTGGAAGGAGAAACCCATCTGGTCCTCCTTCAGCAGCAGCCGGGTGCTCTCCCAGCCCTTGGTGACCACCCGGCGGCGGGTCTGCTCGGCTTCGTGCAGGTCGCGTACGATCATTACTGATACTCCTTAGGCCGCCGAGCCGAGCGCCTGGCGCTCAGCAACCTCGGCGACACAGTCGGCAAGAATGTCGAGGCCGGCGTCGAGGTCGGCCTCAGTGATATTGAGCGGGGCCAGGACCTTGAGGATCTGGTCGTGGGCGCCGCTGGTCTCGATGATCAGGCCGCGCTTGAAGGCCTCATCGACGACGGGGTCGGAAATCTTGGACGACCCCACGTCCAGGCCGCACATCATGCCGCGGCCCTTGACGCCCTTGACCACGCTGCGGTTGGCGAGCGCGATCTCGCGAAGGCGCTTGCGCAGGCGCTCGCCCTTCTTCTGGACCTCGGCGGCGAAGCTGTCGTCGGACCAGAAGGTGTCGATGGCCGCCTTGGCGGTGACGAAGGCGTGGCAGTTGCCGCGGAAGGTGCCGTTGTGCTCGCCCGGCGACCACTGGTCCAATTCCGGCTTCACCAGCACCAGGGCCATGGGCAGACCCATGCCCGACAGGGACTTGGCCATGGTGATGATGTCCGGCTTCACCCCCATGTTTTCGAAGCTGAAGAAGGTGCCCGTGCGGCCGCAGCCGGCCTGGATGTCGTCGACGATGAACAGGGCGCCGTGCTTGTGGGCGATCTTCTCGATCTTGCGCATCCACTCGGCCGAAGCGACGTTCAGGCCGCCCTCGCCCTGGACCGGTTCGACGATGATCGCAGCCGGATCATCGACGCCGCCTGAGGGATCGCTCAGCATCTGGTCGAGCTGGGCGGCGGTGTCGACGTCGTCGCCGAAATAGCCGCAATAGGGCATCCGGGTCACCCCATTCAGGGGGGTGTGCGCGCCGCCCCGGTGGTGGCTGTTGCCCGTGGCCGACAGGGCGCCCAGGGTCACCCCGTGGAAGCCGTTGGTGAAGGAGATGATGTTGGTGCGGCCGGTCACCTTGCGGGCCAGCTTCATGGCCGCCTCGACGGCGTTGGCGCCGGTGGGGCCGGTGAACTGGGCGCGATAGGTCATGCCGCGGGGCTTGAGGATCTTGCCCTCAAGGGCCTCGAGGAACTCGGCCTTGGCCCGGGAGTGCATGTCCAGGCTGTGAACCACACCATTACGGTCGATGTAGTCCATCAGCGCCTGCTTCATGGCCGGGTGGTTATGGCCATAGTTCAGCACCGAGCAGCCGGTCAGAAAGTCGATATAGCCCTTGCCCTCGCTGTCGTACTGCCAGGAGCCCTCGGCCCGGTCGAAGATGGCCGGGAAGCTGCGCGAATAGGAGCGCACCTGGGATTCCATGCGTTCGAAGGTGGCGAAGGGGCGCGTGGTCTGCGCCGGGGTCTCTGCGTCATACATATTGAATTCCCTTCCTTGGGGTCGGGTCGGTGAATTGAGTGTCGGCCGCCAGGCCGCCGGTTTCAGTCGAAAGGCCGCTGGGCGGCTCGAAGGGGCCGATGACCACCAGGTGTTCGGTCTCGTGGCCCTCGGGGAAGTGCGCGCCCTTCAGGAACCAGGGCGCATCGCTTAGCGGACCCGAGAGCCGTCTCGCCACGCCCTTGAACAGGCCCCAGGAGGCGCCGTTGTCCGGGGTGATGGTGGTCTTGATCTTCGTCACGCCTGTGCAGGCGGGGCGCTGCAGCAGGTGGTCGATCATCTGGCCCGCCAGGCCGAGGCCTCGGGCGCTCTCGCCCACCGCCACCTGCCAGACGAAGAGGACGTCGGGCTCCTGCGGCGGCCGGTAGGCGGAGATCCACCCCACCAGCTCGTCGCCCCGCTTCACCGTCACGCAGGTGTCGGCGAAGTGGGTGCATTGCAGGAGGTTGCAATAGGCCGAGTTCTGGTCGAGCGGCGGACAGGCGGCGATCAGGCGGTGAACCGCCAAACCGTCATCTGCCGTGGGTGGAGAGAACTCCAGCCCGCCCCCCGAGCGCTCTCCGACGCCCGGCGCACCGGACGACGTTTGATTGCTCTGCATTTCCATGGCCGTTATTTCGTTCGTGGAACTAAATATGTCAACCCCAGCTGCCCAGCGTTTGCGCAGGCATTCGCGATCGGATGTGGGAATTCGCGAGGATTTCAGGCAGTTCCATGAGAATTGGCGAATCTCGTTAATTTGAGCTTCAAATTGTCCGTGACATCGCGTGTCCGGACGCTTGCCTCTCCCCTCCTTCTGCGAGATCAGGGGTCTGCGATGACTCGGGAAGCCTGGAGGAGATGAATGGAGAGCCGCGTCAGCGACGCCCTGGTGGCGATCCGCCGGATCGTGCGGGCCGCCGAATTCGCCTCGCGGGATCTGGCCCGGACCACGGGCCTGACGCCCTCTCAGCTGATCGTCCTGCAGATCGTCGCCCGGGAGGGTGAGCCCGGCGCCGGCGCCATCGCCGGGGCCGCTCGGCTGAGCCAGGCCACCGTCACCGCCCTGCTCGACAAGCTGGAGGCCCGCGGCCTGGTGATCCGCAACCGCGGCAGTCAGGACCGGCGGCGCGTCTCAGTGGAGCTCACGGAGGAAGGCCGCCGCGCGCTGGCCGACATGCCCGACGTGCTGCAGGACCGATTCGCCGCCCGCTTCGAAAACCTGGCCGACTGGGAACAGGCCTCGATCATCGCCGGCCTGGAGCGTGTCGCCGCCCTCTTGAACGCCGAAGGCATCGACGCCTCGCCGGTGCTGGACGTCGGGGCGTTGGATTAGGGAGCGGAGTCACCGATCCCGGTCCCCGTCATTCTCGGCCTTGTGCCGAGACTCCCTCTCGCCGCCCGCGCCCGCCCTCGACAGGGATGCTCGCCACAAGGGCGAGCATGACGAGGTGTTGGGCCCGGGGCTAGGATACCAATTCTGTGTTTGGGGAAGCGGGTGGCTAGGGGACATACCGCCCGTCGATGACGGGTTCCCGTTTGCGCTCGTAGAACTTCTTCTTCTCTGGAAGACCATAGAAGAGCGTTCCATGAATCCCCCCCACCGTCTTTTTGTCGACGCGGCGTTCCCAGATCCGGTTCATGATCTCTGTGGCGGCGTCAGGCTTGGCTCGCCGAAAGAAGTCTTCAGAAAACTCTATGTCCTGCCCTTTGCGGGGAAAAATCGCCGAAAACTCCGCCTCCGTTGCAGCGAAGATCGAGTAACTGGCGTTGATCGCGTCATCGATCACCTGGATGTTTTTCGTCGGTGCCGACTCAGGCGGAACCTCGGCCCGGGCGATCGCCTCCAGCACCTCGTCGGGAAGATCGGCCGACTGGAACACCTGGCGGTCGCGCCGCTTCAGCCGCTCGTATTCCGCGGCCGACACCATCACCAGTCGGTCGCGGCCATGCTTGGTGATGGTCACGGGCTCAGCCAGCGCCCGGTCAGCGAGCGTGCTGTAGTTTCTGATGAAGTCGGCGGTTGAGACGCGCATGGCCGGCCTCCGATGATGCGATTTATACATATAATTCGGAAATTGCCTGAGCGCTAGTTGATGGCTGCCCCGAGCGCCAGCGGCCACGCCCCCACAATCTCACCCCCGTCATTCTCGGCCCTGTGCCGAGAATCCCTGGCGACGCTTGCGCCCGCCCTCGACAGGGATGCTCGCCACAGGGGCGAGCATGACGAGGTGGGGGTGGTTTGGCCCCTGGAAACCAACCCTCGGCGCGGCTGCAACGGGTGGAAAGTGGGCCAGCTACTGCCGGCGACTTCTCGCGGCGCGGTGTGCTGAATAGGCGACCCACATTGTGGTCGCTCCGATGACGAACATCACACCGATCCCTGCAACGAGCTGCGCCAGAGCGAAAGCGATCCCCGCAATTGCGAGCGCAACGGCGACATAAACCCACATCGGGAACATCGGCGATCCTCCAGAATACGCTCCAGCGACGCTACGCCTCGAAGTTACCGGTAGCAACGTCTGGTCATCAGCCGCTGTTTAGCCCGGCAGCCCCCTATCAACCCCGCAGCTTCTCTGCATGAAACGCCACGTGGTCGGCGATGAAGCTGGCCATGAAGAAGTAGGAGTGGTCGTAGCCGGCCTGGCGACGAAGGGTCAGTTTCTGGCCGGCGGCGGCGCAGGCGGCCTCCAGCAGGTCGGGCTTGAGCTGGTCGGCGAGGAAATTGTCGCCGAGGCCCTGGTCCACGAGGATGTCGTCAAACCGGTCCTGGGCGGCGCCGGCCTCGATCAACAAGGCCGCGTCGTGGTCCGCCCAGGCGGCGCGGTCCTCGCCCAGATAGGCGGTGAAGGCCCTCTCCCCCCAGGGGCAGCGGGTGGGCGAGCAGATGGGCGCGAAGGCCGAGACCGAGCGGAAGATGTCCGGGTGGCGCAGGGCCAGGGTGAGCGCGCCGTGGCCGCCCATGGAGTGGCCTGAGACGCCAACCTTCGCCCGCGCGATGGGGAATTGCGCCACCACCGTCTCCAGCAGTTCGCCGGTGACATAGGTCTCCATCTGGAAGTGCGGCGTCCAGGGCGCCTGCGTGGCGTCCACATAGAAGCCCGCCCCCTGCCCCAGATCGTAGGCGGGATCATTGGCCACGCCCTCGCCGCGGGGGCTGGTGTCGGGCGCCAGGATGGCCAGTCCGTGGGCGGCGGCCGGACCATAGGCGCCGGCCTTGGTGGTGAAGTTGTCCTCGGTGCAGGTGAGCCCTGAGAGCCAGACGAGCATGGGGAACGGCCCCTCCCCCTCCGGCAGGAAGAGGGAAAACCGCATGGGCGTGGCGGTGACCGCGCTCTGGTGGCGGAGATAGCGCAGGGTCCCGCCATGGACGCGATGCTGCTGGAGAACCTCGATGCTCATCGGCCGCCCTTAAAAGACCACGACGCTGCGGATGCTCTCGCCCGCATGCATCAGGTCGAAGGCCTTGTTGATGTCTTCCAGCGGCATGGTGTGGGTGATCATCGGGTCGATCTCGATCTTGCCGTTCATGTACCAGTCGACAATGGTCGGCACGTCGGTGCGCCCACGGGCGCCGCCAAAGGCCGTGCCCTTCCAGACCCGCCCGGTGACCAGCTGGAACGGCCGGGTGGCGATCTCCTTGCCGGCCTCGGCCACGCCGATGATGATGCTCTCGCCCCAGCCGCGATGGCAGGCCTCGAGCGCCTGGCGCATGACCTGCACATTGCCGGTGCAGTCGAAGGTGTAGTCGGCGCCGCCGCCGGTCATCTCCACCAGGTGAGCGACCACGTCGCCGGAGATCTCCTTGGGATTGACGAAGTGGGTCATGCCGAACCGGCGGCCCCATTCCTCCCGGTCGGGATTGATGTCGACGCCGATGATCATAGAGGCGCCGACCATGCGCAGGCCCTGCAGGACGTTCAGCCCGATGCCGCCGAGGCCGAAGACGACGGCGTTGGCGCCGGGCTCAACCTTCGCGGTGTTGGTCACCGCGCCGACGCCGGTGGTCACGCCGCAGCCGATGTAGCAGGCCTTGTCGAAGGGGGCGTCGGAGCGGATCTTGGCCAGGGCGATCTCCGGCAGGACCGTGAAGTTCGAGAAGGTGGAGCAGCCCATATAGTGGTGGACCATCTGGCCCTTATAGGAGAACCGGCTGGTCCCGTCGGGCATGACGCCCTTGCCCTGGGTGCCGCGGATCGCGGTGCAAAGGTTGGTCTTGCGCGACAGGCAGCTTTTGCACTGGCGGCATTCGGGCGTGTAGAGCGGGATCACGTGGTCGCCGGGCTTCAGGCTGGTGACGCCGGCGCCCACCTCGACCACCACGCCCGCGCCCTCATGCCCCAGGATGGAGGGAAACACCCCTTCGGAATCCAGGCCGTCCAGGGTGTAGGCGTCGGTGTGGCAGATGCCCGTGGCCTTGATTTCCACCAGGACTTCGCCCGCCTTGGGCCCCTCCAGATCCAGTTCGACAATCTCCAGCGGCTTCTTGGCTTCGAAGGCGACGGCGGCGCGGGTCTTCATGGCGGGGCTCCTTAGGCTGACCCGCCTTCGGTGGCGCCTCACGGGCGACAGATCAAGCCGGTTAGGGAAGACATGGACCGCGCCGCGGGCCTAGACTTGCCGCCGAGCGGACGGAGAGGGATGCGGTGATGCGGCGTCAGACGACGCAACCGACCATGCGGGGCTTGATGGCGGGACTTCTCCTGCTGATCGCCGCCGTTTGGATCACCTGCGCCCCGGCCGTCCGCGCGCAGGAGGGCCCCGCGCCTCTGGTCCTGGTCCTCGAGCTGGACGGGGCCGTCGGGCCGGGAACCGCCGAATATCTCAGCCAGGGCCTGGAGACCGCCCGCGAGCGATCGGCCGAGCTGGTGGTCATCACCATGGACACGCCCGGCGGCCTGGACTCCTCCACGCGCGACATCATCGCCGACATCCTGGCCTCGCCCGTTCCGGTCGCGGTCTTCGTCGCCCCGGCCGGGTCGCGGGCCGCCAGCGCCGGGACCTACATCCTCTATGGCAGTCATCTGGCGGCCATGACGCCCGGCGCGCATCTGGGGGCGGCGACGCCGGTGCAGATGGGCGGAAGCAACCCCTTGAGCCCGGCCGAGCCCGAAGGCGAAGCGGGCGAGGCCGCCCAGGCCCAGGGCGGCGACGCCATGACCGCCAAGATCACCAATGACGCGGTCGCCTATATCCGGTCCCTGGCCGGCCTGCAGGGCCGCAACGCCGAGTGGGCCGCGCTGGCGGTGCGCGAGGCCGCCACCCTGACGGCGCGGGAGGCCTATGATCAGGCGGTGATCGAGATCCTGGCCCGGGACCTGGACGACCTGCTGGCCCAGGCCGACGGTCGGACGGTGCAGCTGGACGGCGATCCCCATGTGCTGCGCACCGCCGGCGCTACGGTGGAGCAGCTGTCGCCGGACTGGCGCGCCCGGGCCCTGGCCGTGATCACCAATCCCAACATCGCCTACATCCTGCTGATGATCGGGGTCTACGGCCTGATCTTCGAGTTCATGTCCCCTGGCGCCGTTGGTCCTGGGGCGGTGGGTGCGGTCTGCCTGGTGGTGGGGCTGTTCGCCCTCAACATGCTGCCGGTGGATTATGCGGGCGCGGCCCTCATGTTGCTGGGGATCGGCCTGCTGGTGGCCGAGGCGGTGATGCCGGGCCTCGGCGTCTTCGGCGTCGCAGGCGCCATCAGCCTGGCCATCGGTTCCATGCTGCTGATCCGCGACATGCCGGGCTACCGTCTCTCACCCTATGTGGTGGCCGCCACCGTCGGCCTGAGCCTTGCCTTCTTCCTGATCGCCCTGCGCTCGGCCCTGAAGGCTGCGCGGCGTCAGGTGGTCACCGGTGCGCAATCGCTGAGCCACGCCACAGGCGAGGTGCGTCGCTGGGCCGGCGCGGAAGGCCTCATCCACACCCAGGGCGAGGACTGGCAGGCCCGCTCGCCGGCCCCTCTGGTCGCAGGCCAGAAGGTCCGCGTCACCGGCCGCGACGGCCTGACCCTGATCGTCGAACCTGTACTCGACACCGAACCACCGGCCGCCTGAGGCCAAAGGAAGGAAAGCCCATGTTCGATATCGCCAGTTACGGCGCACTCCTGATCCTCATCATCGTCGTCCTGCTGCAGGCGGTGAAGGTGATGCGGGAATACGAGCGCGCGGTGGTCTTCACCCTCGGCCGCTTCACCGGCGTGAAGGGGCCGGGCCTCATCCTGCTGATCCCCGTCATCCAGCAGATGGTGCGGGTCGATCTGCGGACCATCGTGCTGGATGTGCCCAGCCAGGATCTGATCAGCCGCGACAACGTCTCGGTGAAGGTCTCGGCGGTGATCTACTTCCGGGTCATCGACGCCGACCGGGCGGTGATCCAGGTGGAAAACTACATGGACGCCACCAGCCAGCTGGCCCAGACCACCCTCCGCTCGGTGCTCGGCAAGCACGACCTGGACGACATGCTGGCCGAACGGGACAAGCTCAACCAGGACATCCGCTCGATCCTCGACAGCCAGACCGAGGAATGGGGCATCAAGGTCGCCAATGTGGAGATCAAGCACGTCGATATCGACGAGAGCATGATCCGCGCCATCGCCCGCCAGGCCGAGGCCGAACGGAACCGCCGCGCCCGGGTCATCAATGCCGAGGGCGAAAAGCAGGCCGCTCACGCCGTGCTGGAGGCCGCTCAGACCCTGGCCACCATCCCCGAGGCCATGCAGCTGCGTTACCTCAACACGCTGTCGGATATCGGGGCGGACAAGAACACCACCATCGTCTTCCCCATGCCCATGGAGATCGGCACGGCGCTCGCCAACATGGCCAAGCCCAAGGCCTGAACCGCCGTCTAGGCGGAGGCGACGATCCCGGCGTCGTGCAGGCGGGCGATTTCACCTGCGTCCAGGCCAAGCCGTTCGGCCAGCACCTCTTCGGTGTGCTGGCCGAGCCGCGCGGCAGGCTGGGCCGGCGCCCGGACATCCTGAGGCAGGGTCGCCGCATAGCCCGGGACCGGATAGGTCTGCCCGCTCACCTGGGTGAGGTCTGAGAAGATCGGGTTGTTCTTGAAGAGCCGCGGATCCTCCAGAGCCTGGGCCAGGGTCTGGTAGGGGCCCCAGCAGACGCCGAGCTCATCGAACCGCCGCAGGAGGTCTGCGCTGTCGGCGCGGGCGAAGCCAGCCTCGAAGATCGGCATCAGGGCGTCGGCATGGGCGAAGCGCAGACCCTCGTCCTTGCGGAAGTCGACGCCGCGGGCGGTCTCCACGGCGGCCACCGCCTCGCCCACCCCCAGCACCTCGATCAGGCCGGTCCACTGGCGGGGCGTGATGGCCACCACCATCAGCCGCTGGCCGTCGCGGGTGACGAAGTCGCGGCCGAAGGCGCCGAAGAGATTGTTGCCCTGGCGGGGGCGCTCGCCTTCGCCGGCCAGGATCTCGGCCGTCATGCCCATGTTGGCCAGGGCCGAGGCCGCCACATCGGAGAGGGGAATGCGGATCTCCCGCCCCTGGCCGGTGCGCATCCGCGCCAGCAGGGCGGCGACCATGTTGAAGGCGCCATAGGCGCCGGTCAGCAGATCCCAGGCCGGCAGGACGTGGTTCACCGGCCGGGGATCATCGGGATGGCCGGTCATCAGCGGCACACCGACGGCGCTATTGATCGTATAATCGACGCCCGGACCGCCATCGGCCCAGCCCATGACGCGGACGCAGATCACGTCCTCCCGGATGGCCCTGAGCTTGTCGTAGGACAGGAAGCCCTCGACCGGGAAGTTGGTGACGAACAGGCCGGCGTCCTCGCCGGGCGCGGCGGCCAGGCGCTGAGCCAGTTCGCGGCCCTCGGGGCGGGACAGGTCCAGGGCGACGGACTTCTTGCCCTTGTTCAGCCCCTCCCAATAGAGGCTCGATCCATTGGGGGCGAGCGGCCAGCGGCGAAAGTCGGGACCGCCGCCGATATTGTCGAACCGGATCACATCGGCGCCCAGCTGGGCAAGGTAGAGGCCGCAGGTGGGGCCGGCGATGAAGGCCGAGCCCTCGACCACGGTGAGGCCCTTCAACAGGTCGTACATGGGCGTGTTCCTCCCGTGGATGCGCGCCGTGAAGCGTCCGGCCTTAGCATGGCGCCCGGTTGACGCTGGGGACGCCCTGGCCCTGGCAGGCTGGGGAGTGTCATATCCTGCCTGCCGACTCGCAATCGCCCATCCGGAGGATGCTTGGTCCAGTTCCGCTCGCTCCTGTTCACCCCGGCCAACCGCCCTGACCGCTTTGTGCGGGCCCTGGAGAGCGGCGCCGACGCCGTATGCCTGGACCTGGAGGACGCCGTAGCGCCAGCCGACAAGGCCAGCGCCCGGGCCGGCGCCCTGGAGTTCCTGGCCCAGCGCCCGGCGGGCGGGGTTCAGGTGGGTCTGCGGCTCAATGGCCGCTCCACCCCCTGGTTCGCCGACGACCTGCGGGCCGCGGCTCCGGCGGAGGCGGACTTCTTCATGATCCCCAAGGCCTCCAGCGCCCACGAGTTCGGTATGCTGCAGCGGGCGCTGGGGGACGCGCGCCCCTTCTGGCCCCTGGTGGAGACGCCCGAGGGGTTGATGCGCTGCTGGGACATCGCCGAGGCGCCAGGCGTGGGCGGGATCCTGTTCGGGGCCTTCGACTACAGCGCCGAGGTCGGCTGCGATATGAGCTGGGAGCCCCTGCTCTTCGCCCGCAGCCAGATCGCCGCGGCCTGCGCGCGGGCCGGCGTCCAGGCCCTGGACGCGCCGCCGGGCCTGGTGGGCGAGCCCGAGGTGCTGAGCGCCGAGACCGACCGGGCCAGGCGCCTGGGCTTCACCGGCCGGGCCTGCATCCATCCCGACCAGGTGGGCCCGGTGAACGCCGTCTACACACCGAGCGCCGAAGACGTGGCCAAGGCCCAGGCGGTGGTAGAGGCCTTTGAGGCCGCCGCCGGCGGCCCGGCCCTGGTGGATGGCAAGCTGATCGAACTGCCGGTGGCCCGCGCCGCGCGGCGTATCCTGGAGCGGGCGAGAGGACGGGACTGATGAAGACCATCAAGGAGATCGCGCCGGGGCGCTACCGGGAGACCTTCGGCCGCTACTATGACGACTTCGTGGTCGGCGATGTCTATGAGCACCGCCCGGGCAAGACGGTGACTGAGGCCGACAATCACCTCTTCACCCTGCTGACCCTCAACACCCACCCGCTGCACTTCGACGCCGAGTACGGCAAGCAGACGGAGTTCGGCCGCAACCTCGTGGTCTCGACCTATACGCTCGCCCTGCTGATCGGCATGAGCGTCAGTGACTGCTCGCAGAAGGCCATCGCCAATCTGGGCATGGACGAGGTCAAGTTCCCCGCCCCGGTCTTCGCCGGCGACACCCTCTATGCCGAGAGCGAGGTGCTGGCCAAGCGCGAGAGCAAGTCGAGGCCCGGCCAGGGCATCGTCACCATCCGCACCCTGGGCAAGAACCAGGACGGGGTGATCATCGCCACCTTCCGCCGGGACATGCTGATCCCCGCCCGCGGCCAGGCGGTAGAGGACAAGCCGGGTAGCAACTACTAGAAGCTCCACCAAAACAAGACAGGTCGGGGAGAGCGGGACGATGACCACGCCCAAGGAAGCCACAGACGCCACCCTGCGGGCCCATGCCGCCCTGCGCGACCAGTTGCCGGCCGATGACGGTCAGGACTGGGCCGACGCCCGTCGCGGCTATATGGGCTCCATCCCCGACGCGAAGATCGAGAACGCCACCGGCGGCGTGGTCTGGAATATGGGCGCCTTCGCCTTCGAAGAGCCTGAGGAGGCGCCGCCTACCGTCAATCCCAGCCTGTGGCGTCAGGCCCGATTGAACGCCCTGCACGGCCTCTTCGAGGTGACGCCCGGCGTCTATCAGGTGCGCGGCTTTGACCTGTCGAACATCACCTTCATCGAAGGCGAGAAGGGCTATCTGGTCATCGACCCGCTGATCTCGGCCGAGCCTGCGGCCGCCGCTCTGGCTTTGATGCGCCAGCACCGGGGCGACAAGCCGGTGACCGGCGTCATCTACACCCACAGCCACGTGGACCATTATGGCGGGGTGCGCGGGGTGATCTCCGACCCCGATATCGCCGCGGGCATGCGGATCATCGCGCCAGAGGGCTTCCTGGAGGAGGCGGTCAGCGAGAATGTCCTGGCCGGCAACGCCATGGGCCGGCGGGCCACCTACATGTATGGCGCGCTTCTGCCGCGCAACGCCCAGGGGCATGTGGATTCTGGCCTCGGCAAGACCACCTCCATGGGTTCGGTCAGCCTGATCCCGCCCACCGAGAGCATCAGCAAGACCGGCACGAAGCTGACCATCGACGGGATCGAGATCGAGTTCCAGGTGACGCCGGACACCGAGGCGCCGGCGGAGATGAACTTCTTCTTCCCGCAGTTCGGCGCGCTGTGCATGGCGGAGAACTGCTCCTGCCACCTGCACAACATTTATACGCCCCGGGGCGCCCAGGTACGCGACGCCAAGCGCTGGGCCTTCTATATCGACGAGGCCGCCGACCTGTTCGGCGATCGCACCGAGGTGCTGTTCGCCAGCCACCACTGGCCGCGCTGGGGCCAGGACCGGGCGCGCAAGTTCCTGAGGAAGCAGCGCGACCTCTACAAGTTCATCCATGACCAGACCCTGCGGATGGCCAATCACGGGATGACGCCGCTGGAGATCGGCGAGGCGCTCAAGCTGCCGCCCAGCCTGGAGGCCGAGTGGTACACCCGGGGCTATTACGGGACGCTCAACCACAACGCCAAGGCGGTCTATCAGCGCTATCTGGGCTGGTTCGACGGCAATCCGGCCAACCTGCATCCCCATCCGCCGGTGGAGGCGGGCAAGCGCTACATCGATCTGGCTGGCGGGCCTGAGCCCCTGCTGGCCAAGGCCCGCGAGGCCTTCGCCGCCGGGGACTATCGCTGGACCGCGCAGCTGGTGAACCACCTGGTCTTCGCCCAGCCCGACAACGCCGAGGCCCGCGAGCTTCAGGCCGACGCCCTGGAACAGATGGGCTATCAGGCCGAGTCCGGCCCCTGGCGGGCCTTCTATCTGACCGGCGCCCAGGAGCTGCGGCATGTGCGGCCGCCCTCGCCCACCCCGCGCCAGGGGGCGGCGGGGCAGATCCGCAACCTGCCGGCCGAACAGCTGCTGGATTCCCTGTCGGTGCGGCTGAACGGCGAGCGCGCCGGATCGCTGGAGCTCGCCCTCGACCTCACCTTCACCGACACCGGCGAGCGATTTGGCCTGAGCGTCGAGAACGCCGTCCTGCACCACGCCCGAGACCGGGTCGCCCCGGGCGCGACCCCCGTGCGCCTGAGCCGCGCCACCCTGGTGGCCCTGGTCCTGGGGGAGATCGACCTGGCCGCGGCCCTGGCCAAGGGCGATGTGGAGACCCCGCGCCCCGACGACCTCGCCGCCCTGCTGGCGGCCCTCGACCGCTTCGACTTCTGGTTCGAAATCGTCCTGCCCTAGGGCCGGCTCCGACGTCTGATTTGGCCGCCTCATGGGCGCGCTTGCCGCCTACGAAGCCGTCGCGCGCCTCAAACAGCGCGGCGGATCGTCGCGCGCGGCGGACGGGCTCTTGCCGGCCCGCCGCAGAAAAGACGGCGATATCTAGCTGATAAAATAGAATTATTTTAAATTCGCCGGCGTTCGACGCACGCCCCTCCCATGGTGACGCTTAAGCCCTGCGCAAGGTTTCAGGTCTAGCTCGCAATCGCGGACCGACGTTGTCCGAACAGAGAGAATTCTGACACCATGACGCTGAAGACCTCGCGCGCCCTGGGCGCCTCCCTGATCGTGCTGGCCAGCGCTGTCGCCGCCAGCCCTGCCGCCGCGCAGTCTGCGCCCTGGACCCTGCATGACGCCGTCGGCGCCCCGGACAATCTGAAGCTCTCGGGCTCGATCCGGGCGCGGTATGAGAGCCTGGACGGGCAGTATCGCCCCGCCCGCGGCGACGGCTCCGACCAGGGGCTCGTCCTGCGCTCGACCCTCTTCGCCGAGCTGAACCTTCAGCCCGTCCGCATCGGTGGCGAGCTTATCGATGCGCGGGTCTATCTGAATGACAGCGGCTCCCCCACCGGCACGGGGGACGTCAACGCCCTGGAGCTGGTGCAGGCCTATGTGGCCGCCGACGTGAACGACCTGTTCGTCGAGGGCGCCAAGGGTTCGGCCACGCTCGGCCGCTTCACCATGGACCTGGGTTCGCGCCGTCTGGTGGGCCGCTCGGCCTATGGCAATGCGACCAACGCCTTCGCCGGCGTCCGCGCCGACTGGAGCGCTAGCGCCGTCGGGTCGGCGACGCTGTTCTATACTTACCCCCTGCAGAAACGCCCGTCGGACCGCGCCAGCATCCTCGACAACGAGATCGAGACCGATCGGCAGAATGACGACCTGGTGTTCTTTGGCGGCATGTACACCACGCCCAAGTTCGCCGACGGCGGAAAGCTGGAAGTGTTCGCCCTGCGACTGGAGGAGGAAGACTCCCCCCGGGTCGCCACCCGTAACCGCCGCCTGACCACCATTGGCGGCCGCCTCATCCGCAATCCGGCCGCGGGGAAGTGGGACTACGAGATCGAGGGCGGCTGGCAGACCGGCGAGACCCGCGGCTCCACCAGCGCCGCCGACCGCCGCGACCTGGACGTGGACGCCCAGTATCTGCACCTGGAGGTCGGCAAGACCTTCGAGGCCGCCTGGTCGCCCCGGGTGTCCCTGGAATACGACTTCGCCAGCGGCGACAAGAGCACCGACGGCGAGCAGAACCGCTTTGACGGCCTGTTCGGTCCTCGCCGCCCGGACTTTGGCCCGCCCGGCGGCTACGGCCCCCTTGGCCGGTCCAACCTCAGTTCGCCCGGCGTCCGCGTCGAGGTGACCCCGAACAAGCGCTGGGACGCCATGGCCTTCTATCGCGCCCTCTATCTGGACGAGGCGACCGACTCCTTCGCCAGCACCGGCGTCCGTGACGCCACCGGCCGGTCCGGCGACTTCGCCGGCCATCAGATTGAGGCCCGCGCCCGCTACTGGATCGTGCCCAAGGCCACCCGCCTGGAATTCGGCGTCGCCAAGCTGATCAATGGCGAGTTCCTGGACGACGCCCCGAACGCCACCGGCGCCGAGACCCTGTTCGGCTACGTGGAAGTCACTCAGAGCTTCTAAAGGCCTCCTCCCCCGGATGTCCCTGAACGGGCAGGGTTGGGCGGTTCTGCGGAATCGCTCGACCCTGCCCTCTTTTCTTGGGGACCGCCCATGCGCATCGTGCTTTTCAAGGGTCAGTCGCAGTACGGCTCGTTGCGACTGCATGCAGACCAACTCGCCGCGGCGCTGCGGGACCTGGGTCATGAAACGCGCACTGTCGATCTGGCCGCCGACGATCCCTTTGCCGCCATCAACGCCGTCCTGGCCGATCCCCCTGAGGCTTTTTTCGGATTCAGCGGCATAGGGGGCGATCTGCAGGTCGACGGACGTTCGATCTACGACATCCTGGGCGTGGTCTATGCGTCGCTCTATGTGGACCATCCCCTCCATCACCTGGCGCGCCTGTCGATCCCGATCCAGCGCAAGGTGGCCCTGTTCCTGGACCGTAGCCACGTCCAGTTCATGAGCGCCTGGAGTCAGGGACGGACCTTCCGCCAGATCGGCTTCCTGCCCTGCGGCGCCAACCAACTGGGCGAGCCCCCTGACACCTCCGATGCGGCCTTCGCCGCGCGCGACATTCCCCTGCTGTTCACCGGCACCTATCGGGGGCCGCCCTCGGCGCCCTGGGCTGACTGGCCCCAGAGCCCCGCCCGTGACCTGGTTCAGGATATGGCCGCGCAGATGTGCGCCGACGGGCGACTGGCGATCCTGGACGCCCTCAAGCAAACCCTGGCCCGCCAGGGGGGTGCCCTCAACAGCGAGCTGCTCGATCAGGTCGCGCCGCTGATGCAGAGCGTCCAGGCCTATGCCGAGGCCTATCATCGAGACCGGTTGCTGAACCTGCTCGGCGCCGCCGGCGTCCCCATCCGGGTCTATGGCGTCGGCTGGGACCCAATGGCTGCGCGCTATCCCAGCTATGACTATGGCGGGGTCGGCAGCTTTGAGGAGACGCTCTCCCTGCTGCGGCGGTCCAGGCTCGTCCTGAACACCAACAACGGCTTCGTGGCCGGCGGCCATGAGCGGGTCTTCACCGCCATGAGCGCCGGGGCGGCGGTTCTCTCAGACCAGAGCCGCTACTATGCCGAGGCCTTCAAGGACGGCCGGGAGATCGCCACCTTCGCCTGGGACGCCCTTGAGGCCGTTCCCCAGCAGATCGCGACCCTGCTGTCCGATGAGGCCGGCCTGGCCGCCCTGGCCCGGGCGGGGGCGAAGAAGGCCTTGGCCGAGCATCAGTGGCGCGATCGCGCCGCCCGCCTGGTCAAGACCATCAAGCTGGCCCGCTGACCCGCCGCCGACCGGCCAAGCCTCAGGGGGCGTCGCCGGTCAGAAGGCCCTCATATTCCGCCGGCGTGCCACAGAAGATGACCTGCGCGCGGGGGATCTCCCGATAGCCGATCTGGGCGCCGGCCTGGATCAGGTGGTTGTAGAGCGGCGCCACATAGAGCTCGGCGGCCTGGGGGGCGGCCCGCTCGGCCTCCAGGGCGCGGCGGAAGTCGCCGGCCCTGGCGAAGTGGTAGAGACCTGTGCAGCAGAGGTCGGAGATCGGGCGTTTCTCTGCGGTTTCCAGGGCCAGGGGCTCCGGTCCCGGGGCTGGGCGAACATAGGACCAGTTTGCGCCCTCGCCGCGAAACACCTCCAGCCAGCCGTCCATCGCCTCCAGCGGCGGCCCCGGGAAGATGAATCCTGGCCGGAAGGTGTCGATATTGAAGATGGTGAGCGGAGTCGTCGCCGGTGTCGACAGGTGGTCCAGGCCAAGGGCCACGGTTTCGGCCTGCCCGGCCGTGGGCTGGGTCAGGCTGACCAGGGCGTAGTCACGCACCCCCAGGGCCGCGCACTGGTCGCGGACGAAGTCCGCGGCGGCCGTCCCCTCCGGCAGGATGAACAGGAAGCGCTCCTGTTCGAAGACGTCGCGGAAACTGTCCACCGCATGGGCGAAGACGCTGCGCCCGGCCACGTCGAGCATGTACTTGGGCTGTCGATAGCCGGCGTCGAAGAACCGCTGCGAGCGGCCGGCCATGGGGATGACGATCATGCCCCCTCCAGGCCTCGCCAGAGGCGCAGGGCGTTGGCGACGAAGGCCTGCTGGCGGTCCGGACGCTCGGCGTGCAAGGGCGGCATGGACAGGAAGAGACTGATCATGGTCGCCAAGACCGACGCGTCCAGTCCGCCGAGCCCGGCGATGCGCAGGTCACCCAAGGCCTGCTGCAGCCAGCCCTGGGCGGCGATGTCCTCGAAATCGATTTGATAGTCGTCGCCTGATGCGCGCACCACCGAACGGCCGGCGATGATCTGGTCGTAACGCCCCTCGACGGAGTGGGCGAGCTTGGCCAGGTCATAGCGGGTGTCGCCAAAGATCGTCGGGCGGTCGCCCACAAGGCCGCGGGGGTCCAGCGCCTTGATCCGGCGAACCCTGGAGTCATAGAGGATGTTGGAGAAGCAGAAGTCCCCGTGCATCAGGCAGTCGCCCCGGCCGCTGTCCAGGCCGTAGGCGGGGGTCAGACGCTCGGCGATCTGCACCAGGGACGGACAGGGCGCGCCGCCATAGCGCAAGGGTCGGTCGATCGGAAAGCCGCCGTCACGGGCGAACTGCTCCAGCCGCGCCAGGGTCTTGTCGGAGGTCAGGGCCGCCAGGGCGGCGTCCCCCGAGCCCCCGCCCCCATGGGCGGCGCAGGCGTTCAGAAAGGTCTCGCAGGCCTCCATGATCCGCAGCCAGGGCGGACGCCCGGCGGCGCCGAAGACAAACAACTCCGCCAGCGAGGGGAGGAACTCATATTCGGTCTCGTAGAAGACCTGGTCGCCCTCGGCGCCAAAGCTCAGCAGCCGCGCGCAGTGGATCTGAACGCTCGGCGGCGTCTCCTGCAGCCAGTGGGCCTCCGCCCAGATCTTGCTCTGATCGGCGCTGGACTTGCGCGCGGTGCGCCCGTCGATCGCCACCGTGTTGAAGGCCCGCGCGGTGGTCGCCGCCAGCTTGGACCGGAAGAAGGTCTGCAGGTGGCCGAAGTCGAGCCAGACGCCCGTGGGGACGGCGGTGACCGGACGCTCCGCCAGATAGTGGTTGAGCCCGCCGATGAAGTCCCCGCGGCGCCGGGTGAGCGCCCTCAGCAGGTCGAGGCCTGAGGAAAAGGCGAAGTATCCCGCCGCGATCGGCCGGCCGGCCTCCCCCTCGTCGCCCGCGGCGGTGGTGTGCAGGGCGCGGATGCGGCCCTCCGCGTCAGTCTCCATTTCGGCCCAGGCGTATTCGTTGGTCCGCTCGCCGCCCACGAAGACGTCGACCGCCTCCAGCGGAGCGTCCAGGATCAGGGTGTCGCCGTGCAGGATGTGAACCGCCACGTCGCCTGCGCCGATGGTGTTGAGGGCGTAGACCACCGCCTCCCCCAGGCTGAGGCCTTCGGGGATGGGCAGGACCGAGATGCCCAGCCCCGCCAGCTTGCCCCGATCATAGTCCGACAGCGCAAACGACTCCGGCAGGACAAGGTGCAGCGGCCCGGCCTCCGCCAAGGCTTCGGCCTGCAGTTCATACAGCCGACGGACGCCAACGGGCAGAAGGGCCGGCGGCAGAGGGCCGAATTCGGCGGCAAGTTCCTGACCCACCGGCGCGCCGGACATGATCAGGCGCACCGCCGTCACGCGCCGGCTCCCGTTTCGCCCTCGCGCGCCAGCAGGGCGCGGATTTCGTCATAGGTCAGGGTCGCGAACTCGCTGGGCCGGACAGCCTTGTCGTCCACATAGAAGCCGTCGGTCCCGCACCACGGCTTGCCCACGTGGATCTCGTCATAGGGGATGTCGTGCCGGGCCAGCCAGTCGAGGATGATGGGCAGGGTCAGGGCGTTGATCTTCCCCAGTTGGCCGCCATGGGTGCGCATGTTGCGCGCGGTGCAGATGATGATTTCGAAGCCCATGGCCCGGTAGGCGCGAAGCTGCTCGACCACCGCCCCATTGGGGCGGCGTTCGTCATAGGCGACGCCGGGGTCGTCGTGGGTCAGGGTGCCGTCGAGATCGAAGACGAGCCGCCTCATGGTCGCGGGCTCCCGCAAGTGATCTAAGCGGACCCTATGGCGATTCTGCCGTGGCGCGGCGGCGGTCGGCCCCCCATGTCCGCACAAGCTTAATCTTTGGAGACGCTCCCGTGGCCTTGACCCTCTATGACGCCTCGATCCCGGTCTATGTGCAGATGCTGCGCAACCTCGCCGCCCTGCTCGACAAGGCTGAGGCCCACGCCAAGGCGAGCGGCCAACCGCTGTCGGACCTGCTCGAGGCCCGGCTGGCTCCGGACATGCACACGCTGATCGGCCAGATTCAGCTGGCCACCGACGCGGCCAAGGGCGGCGCCGCCCGTCTGGCCGGCGTCGCCCCGCCGGTCATGCCCGACACCGAGACCACCTATGACGACCTGAAGTCGCGCGTCGCCAAGACCCTGGCCTTCGTCGAATCCATCACTCCCGATCAGGTGAGCGACGATCTGGAGCGAACCATCGAGCTGCCCCTGCCCCGCGGCGCCATGACCTTCACGGCCAAGGATTTCGTCCTGACCTTCTCCCTGCCCAACTTCCTGTTCCACGTGTCGATGGCCTACGCCCTGCTGCGCCACAAGGGCGCGCCGATCGGCAAGATGGACTATTTGGCCGGCGGACGGGCGGCAGCCTGAACCCGAGGGGCCGGGGGGGACGGCTAAAGGTCGCCCCACATCCGCAGCAGGTTGTGATAGGCGCCGGTCAGGGCGACCAGTTCCGGCGCCCCGGCCCCCACCTTGCCGGCCAGTTGCTGGATGGCGATGTCCATCTGGAACAGCAGGCTGCGCTGGGCGTCATCGCGGATCATGCTCTGGATCCAGAAGAAGCTGGAAACCCGGGCGCCCCGGGTCACGGCGCGCACCTGATGCAGGCTTGAGGCGGGATAGAGGATCATGTCGCCGGCCGGCAGCTTCACCTCATGGACGCCATAGGTGTCCTCCACCAGCAGCTCTCCCCCGTCATAGTCCTCGGGCTCGGTGAGGAAGAGGGTGGCTGAGAGGTCGCTGCGGATGCGCACCCGTCCATCGCCGCTCTGTCGCACGGCGTTGTCGATGTGAAGGCCGAAGGTCTGGCCGCCGCCATAGCGGTTGAACAGGGGCGGAAAGACCGTCTGCGGCAGGGCCGCGGTGACGAACAGGGGATTGCGCGACAGGGCGTCGAGGATGCGCTCGCCGGCCTGTCGCGCCTCGGTCGAGGCCTCGGGCAGCTGCTCATTGCGCTTGGCCAGGGCCGACTGGGCGCCGGAGGTGACATTGCCGTCGACCCAGGCGCCGGCGTCGATGAGGCGGCGGAGGTCGGCGACCTGCGCCTTGGTCAGCACCTCTGGGATATGCAGCATCATGGGAAGAGTCCTTTGACGGCGGCCTGGAGCAGAAACGGCCCCGCGAGCGAACCCGCGGGGCCTGGACCTGAACGCGCGTCCCGCGTGGGGTCAGAACTTGGCGTTCAGGGTCAGCAGGGCCTGGCGGGCCGGGCCATAGTCGGCGTGGTGAACCCCATTGGTCCGGGCGATGTAATCCTCGTCCGTGACGTTCTGGACGTTCAGCTGCAGGTTCAGACGGTCGTTGATCCGGTAGCTGGCGAAGGCGTCGAAGCGCCAGTAGTCCGGCGCATAGACGCCGTTGGAGCCCCCGCCGGCGCCGCCCTGATTGCCGCCGAAGCTGTCGGAGACGTAGTAGGCGCCGCCCCCCAGGCTGAGCGCCGGGGTCAGCTGGTAGGTCGAGAACAGGCTGAAGCTGTGCTCGGGCGTATTCGCCAGGGGATCGCCGACATTGACGTTGTTGTAGGCGCCCTTGACCAGCTCGCTGTCCATATAGGTGTAGCCGCCGAACACCGACCAGGCCGGGGTGACCTGACCTGAGACCGCAAGCTCCAGGCCGCGGACCTCGGTCTCGCCAGCCTGGGCGTAAACGCCGGGCTCGATCTGGATCTGGGCGTTCTCACGGGTCACTTGGAAGATGGCCGCCGAGGTGGTCAGACGTTCGCCGAAGAAGGCCCACTTGACGCCAACCTCGGCGGACGTGGTCTCTTCCGGGTCGAGCACGTCATTGCCGAGATTGCCCGATCCCGTCGAAGGCGCGCTGTTCTGGTCGCCGCCGGAAATGGTCGGCGGGGTCGATGCCGTGCCGTACGAGATGTAGATGCTGCCATTGACCGTCGGCTTGTAGACCAGGCCCGCCTGATAGTTGGTGAAGCTCCAGTCGGCGTCGCCGTAGGTCGTCTCGCCTGTCCTTGAGATGCTGCTGCCCTCGACGGCGTACTCGTCGTGGCGGACTCCCAGGTTCAGCTTCCAGCGCTCGCCGAAGGAAAGCGTATCGAAGAGGTACACTCCAACCGTGCGGGTGCGGTTGTCGGCCGCCGGACCGCGGACGATCGTACCTTCCCACGGGTCGGAGGGGTTGGGCGCGTAGACCAGCGTGCAGTCGCCCGCGCCAGCCCCGGTAAAGCCCGCTGGGCAAGGCGATCCGGCGATCGTCGTGACCGCATAGGAGGCGTTCTCGTTCTTCTCGCGCGAGAGCTCCAGACCCACGTCATAGCTGTGCTCGACGGCGCCAGTGGTGAAGCGGCCGTAGATGTCGGCCACCGCCGCCACGGTGGTGGCGGGGTTGTAGCGGGACTTGAGGCCGCGCTTCATCCACCACTGACCGTTCACGAACTGGGCCGAACCGCCGTCGCCGGGGTTGGTGACCACGTAGTCGTTGACCGTCTTGGCGTACCGGAAGACGCCCCGGAAGGTCATGGCGTCATTGATGTCGTGCTCGCCCACCAGGGTGGCGATGTCGGCGGTGGTCTTCTGGTAGTCCCGGGCGGTCAGGCCGTAGAAGGCGTCCCGTGGCACGTCGAGAATGCCGGTTTCGGTCGGGGTGACGCCCGGCAGCTTGCGCGAAAGCGGGACCCCGTAGTCGGGCATGTCGTTGCGGGTCAGGTGCTGATAGCTCAGCGTCAGTCGGCTGTCGGTCCCCAGGCCCAGGGCGGCGGCCACCGCCGCACCCCAGGTGTCGAAGTCCACCGCGTCGCGCTTGGGCACGTCGCCCTGGGCGCCCATCAGGTTGACCCGCACCGCGCCGGTCTCGCCCAGCACATAGTTGGTGTCCACAGTGGCGCGGACATAGGAGTCGGTCCCGACCCGCAGGCTGGCGCTGCTCTCTTCGACGAGCTTGGGCTGCTTGGTGGTCAGGTTGATGCTGCCGCCGCCGGAGCCCCGGCCGTTGTAGGCGGAGTCCGGCCCCTTCACGACTTCCACCTGCTCGAGGTTGAAGATGTCGCGGACCTGGCCGCCGCTGTCGCGGACGCCGTCGACAAAGACGTTGTTGCCCGAGGACTGGCCACGGATGAACGGACGGTCGGCCAGCGGCTGCCCCCCTTCCCCGGCCCCGAAGGTGATGCCCGGCGAGGTGCGCAGAATATCCTGCAGCGAGGTGGCCGCGGTCTGTTCGATCACCACCTGCGGGATGACGGTGACGCTGCGGGGCGTGTCGAGCAGGTCGGCGGTGAATTTCGGCGAGACCGGCTCGGCCGCCAGATGGCCCTCCACCTGGACGCCGGCCACCTCATGGGGCGCGTCCTCGGCGTGGGCCTGCGGCGCAAGGGCCAGTCCAGCCAGACCAGCGACGGCGGCCGGCGTCCAGGCGCGTCGGGCATAGGCGCGAACGCCCGCGATTGGCTTCGTCATGTACGGGAACCCCCAAGACTCAAATAAGATTGCGAAGCGTTCTTATTTGCAGCCCGAGGAATCGGCAATGCGAATCTTTCGCATTTGCGCCGTAATGTTGAGAACCGCGTTCTCTTCCCGCAGAGGCCGGCGGCGACCCGAAGCCGCCGCCGGCTCTCGCTGGTCTAGCGGGGCAGCTTGCTCGCGCCCATCAGATAGGCGTCCACCGCCTGGGCGGCCTGGCGCCCCTCGCGGATGGCCCAGACCACCAGGGACTGGCCCCGGCGCATGTCTCCGCAGGCGAAGATGCGCGGTTCGGAGGTGCGGTAGTCGTCCACAGTGGCCTTCACATTGCCCCGGGGGTCGAGATCGACCTTGGCCTGGTCGACGAAGCCCTCATGGCGGGGGCTGACAAAGCCCATGGCCAGCAGGACAAGGTCAGCCTTGAGCTGGAAAGTGCTGCCCTCGATCTCCTGCATGACCATGCGGCCATCGTCGCCCTTCACCCACTCCAGGCGAGCGCATTCCAGGGCCTCGATCTTGCCGTCCTTGCCAATGGCCCGCTTGGTGGCGACGGCGAAGTCGCGCTCGCAGCCCTCTTCATGGCTGGACGAGGTACGCAGCTTCAGCGGCCAGTCGGGCCAGGTCATCAGCTTGTTCTCGCGGGCCGGCGGCTGGGGCATGATCTCCAGCTGGGTGACCGAGGCCGCCCCATGGCGGTTCGAGGTGCCGATGCAGTCCGAGCCGGTGTCCCCGCCGCCGATCACCACCACATGCTTGCCCTTGGCCGACAGGGTGCCTGTCGGGGCGGCGACCTCTTCGGCGTCGCCCGCCACGCGGCGGTTCTGCTGGGTCAGGAAGTCCATGGCGAAATGGATGCCCTCCAGATCGCGGTTCTCGATCTCCAGGTCACGGGGCTTCTCAGCGCCGCCGGCCATGACCAGCACGTCGTAATCATCCAGCAGGCGCTGGACCGAGACGTTCACGCCGACCTCGAAATTGGTGCGGAAGATGACGCCTTCGGCCTCCATCTGGCGCACCCGACGGTCGATCAGGTGCTTCTCCATCTTGAAGTCCGGAATGCCGTAGCGCATCAGGCCGCCGATCCGGTCGCTCTTCTCGAACACCGTCGGGGCATGGCCCGCGCGAGCCAGCTGCTGGGCGCAGGCCAGGCCCGCCGGACCGGAGCCGACGACAGCGATCCGCTTACCCGTGCCGCGCGGCGACGGCTGCGGCGTGATCCAGCCTTCTTCCCACCCCTTGTCGACGATCTGGCATTCGATCGTCTTGATGGTCACCGGGGTGTCGACGATGTTCAGGGTGCAGGCGGCCTCGCAGGGCGCGGGGCAGACCCGACCGGTGAACTCCGGGAAGTTGTTGGTCGACTGCAGGTTCTCCAGCGCCGCCAACCACTGCTCGCGATAGACGAGGTTGTTGAAGTCCGGGATCTGGTTGTTCACCGGACAGCCGTTGTGACAGTACGGAATCCCGCAGTCCATGCAGCGGGCCGCCTGCTTGGTCAGCTCCGGCTGGGCCAGGGGTTTGACGAACTCGTTCCAGGTCTTCAGGCGCTGTTCGGGCTTTTCGTAGCCACGGTCCTGACGTTCGATCTCAAGGAAGCCGGTGGGCTTTCCCATGACGGTGCTCCGATCTTCAGTCTTATTCGGCGGCGACGGCGGCGGCGGCCTTGCGTTCCTGGGCCAGGTCCAGCAGGGCGCGACGATAGTCCGTCGGCATCACCTTGCGGAAATTGGCCAGCTCGGCGTCCCAGTTTTCCAGGATCATCCGGGCCCGGGCGCTGCCGGTATAGAGCTGGTGCCGCTCAATGAGGATGCGCAGGCGCTCGGCGTCGAAGGCCAGCACATCGCCCATGCCGTTATCATCGACCGAGACCGACTTCTGCCGCGGACGCAGGGCGTCTTCGGCCGGATCGCCGACGGTCGCCGGCGCGATGGTCTCGATCTCCACCATGGCCTTGTTGCACAGGGGCTCGAACCGGTTGGTGGGGTCATAGACATAGGCCACGCCCCCGGACATGCCGGCGGCGAAATTGCGGCCGGTGTCGCCGAGAACCACCACCACGCCGCCGGTCATGTATTCGCAGCCGTGGTCGCCCACGCCTTCGACCACGGTCACGGCGCCGGAGTTGCGGACGGCGAAACGCTCGCCGGCCACGCCCTCGAAATAGGCCTCACCGGCGATGGCGCCGTAGAGGACGGTATTGCCGATGATGATGTTCTGGGTCGGCTCACGCTTGGAGTTCGGCGGCTGGCGCACGATCACGCGACCGCCGGACAGGCCCTTGCCCACATAGTCGTTGGAGTCGCCGATCAGCTCCAGGGTCACACCCCGGGCCGCGAACGCCCCGAAGCTCTGACCACCGGTCCCCCGGAAGGTGAAGGAGATGGTGTCGTCGGGCAGGCCGGCATGACCGTAGGCCAGCGCCACCTCGCCCGAGAGCATCGCGCCCACCGTACGGTTGATGTTGCGGATTTCGAACTCCGCCCGGACAGCCTCGCCCTTTTCGATCGCCGGACGGGCGGCCGCCAGGAGCTTGTGGTCCAGGGCCATGGCCAGGCCATGATCCTGCTGCTCGGTGTTCCAGAGCCCCTTGGGATGCTCCATCGGCGCCTGGTAGAGCAGCCGCGAGAGATCGACCCCGCGGGCCTTCCAGTGATCCACCGCCGGCGCGGCGTCGAGCAGGTCCACGCGGCCGACCATCTCATTGAGAGTGCGGACGCCCAGAAGGGCCATGATCTCGCGCAGCTCTTCGGCCACGAAGAAGAAGTAGTTGATCACATGCTCGGGCTGGCCGTTGAAGCGGGCCCGCAGGACGGGGTCCTGGGTGGCGACCCCCACCGGGCAGGTGTTCAGGTGGCACTTGCGCATCATGATGCAGCCCGCCGCGATGAGCGGCGCGGTGGCGAAACCGAACTCCTCGGCGCCCAGCAGGGCCCCGATGGCCACGTCCCGGCCGGTCCGCAGGCCGCCGTCCACCTGCACGGCGATACGCGAGCGCAGGCCGTTCAGCAGCAGGGTCTGCTGGGTCTCGGCCAGGCCAATTTCCCAGGGCGAACCCGCATGGGTCAGGGAGGTGAGCGGCGAGGCGCCGGTGCCGCCCTCGAAGCCTGAAATGGTCACATGGTCGGCGCGCGCCTTGGAGACGCCGGCGGCCACGGTGCCGACGCCGACCTCGGAGACCAGCTTCACGGAGATGCGGGCCTTCGGGTTGACGTTCTTCAGGTCGTGGATCAGCTGGGCCAGATCCTCGATCGAATAGATGTCGTGGTGCGGCGGCGGGCTGATCAGGCCGACCCCCGGGGTCGAATGGCGCACCTTGGCGATGGCCTTGTCGACCTTGTGGCCGGGCAGCTGGCCACCCTCCCCGGGCTTGGCGCCCTGGGCCATCTTGATCTGGATGTCGTCGGCGTTGACCAGATACTCCGCCGTGACGCCGAAGCGGCCGGACGCCACCTGCTTGATCTTGGAGCGCATGGAGTCGCCGTTGGGCAGGGGCTTGAAGCGATCAGGCTCCTCGCCGCCCTCTCCGGTGTTGGACCGGGCGCCCATGCGGTTCATGGCCATGGCGAGCGTAGTGTGCGCCTCGCGGCTGATGGAGCCGAAGCTCATCGCGCCGGTGGAGAAGCGCTTGACGATCTCGCTGGCGGGCTCGACCTCATCGATCGGGATCGCCTTGTCCGCCAGCTTGAAGCGCATCAGCCCGCGGATGGTCAGCAGCCGCTCGCTCTGTTCGTTGATGCTGGCGGCGAAGGCCTTGTACTCGTCGGGCAGGTTGCCGCGCACGGCGTGCTGCAGACGGGCCACCGAATCCGGCGTCCAGGCATGGGTCTCGCCGCGCAGGCGGTAGGCGTAGGCGCCGCCCACGTCGAGCATGTGCCGGTAGATCGGGTTGTCGCCGAAGGCGTCCCGGTGACGACGAACCGCTTCCTCGGCGATCTCGCCCAGGCCGACGCCCTCGATGGTCGAGGCGGTGCCGGTGAAGTACTTCTCGATCAATTCGGAGTTGAGGCCGACCGCGTCGAAGATCTGAGCGCCGCAATAGGACTGGTAGGTCGAGATGCCCATCTTGGACATGACCTTCAAGATGCCCTTGCCCACCGCCTTGATGTAGTTCTTGCGGGCGTCCTTGGCCGAGATGTCGAGCTTGTTCTGAACGCGCAGCTGCTCGATCGTCTCGAAGGCCAGATAGGGGTTCACCGCCTCGGCGCCATAGCCGGCCAGGACGCAGAAGTGATGCACCTCGCGGGCTTCGCCGGTCTCGATGACGAGGCCGGTCTGCATGCGCAGCCCCTGACGGATCAGGTGGTGGTGGACCGCCGCGGTGGCGAGCGCCGCCGGGATCGGAATGCGGTCGGCGCTGACGGCCCGGTCCGACAGGATCAGGATGTTCATGCCGGCCAGAACCGCGTCGGTGGCCTCGCGGCAGAGCCCTTCCAGGGCCCGCTCCAGCCCGCCGGCGCCCTCGTCGGCCGCCCAGGTGGCGTCCAGGGTGGCGGTGCGGAAGGCGCCGTCCAGCAGCTCGTTGATCGAGCGGATCTTGGCCAGGGCCTCGTTGGTGAGGATCGGCTGAGCGACTTCCAGGCGCTTGTGCGACCCGGCCTGACGGCCGAGCAGGTTCGGCCGCGGCCCGATCATCGAGACCAGGCTCATCACCAGCTCCTCGCGGATCGGATCGATCGGCGGGTTAGTAACCTGGGCGAAGTTCTGCTTGAAGTACTCGTAGATCAGCTTCGGGCGCTGCGAGAGCACCGCGATGGGCGTATCGGCGCCCATGGAGCCGATGGGGTCGTCGCCCATACGCGCCATGGGCTCCAGGAAGAACTGCTGGTCTTCCTGGGTGTAGCCAAAGGCCTGCTGACGATCGAGCAGGACGGCGGGATCGTCGGCCACGGAGGACTCGGCGTCTTCGGCCTCGTCCAGGTCTTCCAGCTTGAACTGGGTGTCAGCCAGCCAGTCCTCATAGGGCTTGGCGCTGGCCAGCGAGGCCTTGATCTCCTCGTCCTCGATGATGCGCCCCTCCTCCATGTCGATGAGGAGCATCTTGCCCGGCTGCAGACGCCACTTGCGGACGATGCGCTCGTCCTCGACGGGCAGCACGCCGACTTCCGAGGCCATGATCACATGGTCCTGGTCGGTGATGACGAAGCGGGCCGGACGCAGGCCGTTGCGGTCCAGGGTGGCGCCGATCTGGCGGCCGTCGGTGAAGGCCACGGCGGCGGGGCCGTCCCATGGCTCCATCAGGGCCGCATGGTACTCGTAGAAAGCCTTGCGCTTGGAATCCATCAGCGGATTGCCGGCCCAGGCTTCCGGGATCAGCATCATCACCGCATGCGCCAGCGAATAGCCGCCGGCCAGCAGCAGCTCGAGCGCATTGTCCAGGCAGGCGGTGTCGGACTGGCCGTGCGGGATCAGCGGCCACATCTTGTCGAGGTCGGCGCCGAGCAGGTCGGACTCCATCCCGCGACGACGGGCGTTCATCCAGTTCACATTGCCGCGGACGGTGTTGATCTCACCGTTGTGGGCCATGAAGCGGTACGGGTGGGCCAACCGCCAGGACGGGAAGGTGTTGGTGGAGAACCGCTGGTGCACGAGCGCCAGGGCTGATTCCGCCAGGGGATTGGCGAGGTCTTCGTAGAAGGTCCCCACCTGTCCGGCGAGCAGCAGGCCCTTATAGACCACGGTCCGGGTCGACAGGGACGGCAGGTAAAGGTCCTTCAGCCCCGGCAGGCCCTTCTTCTCGGCCAGCTGGGCGATGGGGTTCTGGATCTGCTTGCGCACGGCCAGCAGCTTCCGCTCGTGGGCGTCCTGATCCTTGATGGTCGGACCGCGGCCGATGAAGGCCTGGCGGATCACCGGCATGGCGTCGAGCACGGCCTGGCCGATGCCGTCCAGGTTCACCGGCACGTCGCGCCAGCCGAGGACCGGCTGCTTTTCGACCTTCATGAAGTGTTCGAACTGGGCCACGGCGACCTCGCGCGCGGCGTCATCATGCGGCAGGAAGCACATGGCCACGGCGTATTCGCCCGGCGGCGGCAGATCGACGCCGTTGTCCTTGGCCCAGGCCCGGTACAGCCCGTCAGGGATCTGAATCAGAATCCCGGCGCCGTCGCCGACCAGGGGGTCAGCGCCCACCGCGCCGCGGTGATCCAGATTGACCAGAATCTGCAGACCCGCCTGCACGACTTCATGCGATTTGCGGCCTTTAATATTGGCTACAAACCCTACGCCGCACGCATCATGCTCGTTACGCGGATCATACAATCCTTGCCGCTCTGGCGCCCCCATACGGACTCCCTTCCACTTGCTACGGGCGCACGTCGACGCGGCCCCGAGGGGCCGTTTTGGACGCGCGTTGGAACCGCGCATTTACCCGGCAAGAACAGCCCTTGTCGATGGGGCAGACGCTCCGGAATTGAAATGATCTTCCAAGTTGCGGCTTCCAGAGCCTCTCAATCGCCCCTAAACGGGGTTTTGCGCCACTGGGGGCCGCCAGATCACATTTGAGCGATGGCGCGCCAGGTCGCCGGGGCGGCGCGGATTGCAGGGCTTCATCGGGCGTCAGGGCGGGGCGTCTTGCAATTCCTTTGCGGATGCGATTGGAGACCGGCTCGTTCCTGCGCTATTTTCCCGCCACCGAACTTGAGGAGTGCCTGATGACCGACCAGATCGAACGGCCCTGGGCCCTGATGCGCCATCACGCCGGTTGGGCCGACGTCTTCCATATCGAAAAGGAAGCCGGGGACTCCGTGACGGGTTTCTATCCCGACCGGGAAACCGTGGGACCGCCGGTGAGCTATTCCGTACGCGCGGTGCTCGCCCGCTTCCCGACCATGGAAGCCGCCCGGGCCGCCCGCGAGGGCGCGGTGTCCGAATGGCGCAAGCATGACGCCGGTGTCCAGGAGGCCGAGGAAAAGCTGCGCGCCGCCGAAAAGGCCCGCGAGGACGCCTGGCTGGGTTGCCTGCGGGAAGCGGCTGACCGGTCGGTCGGCTAACGCCAACGCCTCACGCCTTACCGAGCCCCGTCGCCCCCTGGGCGGCGGGGTTTTTCGTGGTTGGCCTCTGCTGTCGGCGGTTCAGTCCTCTTCGCGATAGGCGGTATGGCAGGTCTTGCAGGCGGCCCCGACCTGGGCGGCCTGTTTGCGCACGGGCGCCAGATCGCCTTCCCGCGCCAGAACGGTCAGGCGAGACGTCTGCGTCCGGAGGTTGGCGGCCGCGTCGGCGAAGCCGGCCGCATCGCTCCAGACCGCCGCCCGCGCGCCGGTCTTGGCCCCGGATTCAGGCCCGCTGCCCCGCGGGAACCAGGTCGGAATTTGGCTGGCGTGGGTCTCCAGCCGCGCCGCGGCGGCGGCGATCTCCTTCAGGTCCGGTTTGCCCGCCCGCAGTTCGTCGTTAACCGCCTTGAAGGCCGCGCCGATCTGCTTGAACCCAGCCTGGCGGGCGGCGACGGCCCGTTCGGCGGCGCCTTCCGACGCCCCTGCCGGGCCGCCGGACATCAGCACCATCGTGGTCAGGACGAATGCGGCGCCGAGCGCAATGGGTTTGATCTTCATGAAGCGGTTCCGACTGTGAGTTGGGCGCGAGTGTTGCGGCCTGTCCTGGCGGGCGTCAATTGGCCGGCGCTCCGGCCTTGCGGGCGTCGGCGATCAGAGCGCCGCAGGCCGCATCCTCAGCCAGGCCAGGATCAATGAACGGCAAGAGGGCGGCCAGCGGCGCGGCGACGACGCTGAGTGCTGCGGCCAGCCCCCCCTGGGCGATGGCGCCGGCCGCCTCTACGCCGACTTCCGGCGCCAGCATGGGCCCGCGGACAGTGACCGGCGCCATCAGCCGGATCAGGCGCGCCTCCTTGGGTTCGCCGTCCAGGCGGAAATCGATCCGCTCGCGGCCGAGATCGATCTCGCCCTCCCCGCGCCCAAGCACCGGTTCTGTGTCAAAGACAATGTGGTCGGCCCGCAGCACGCCCCCGGAGCCCTTGAAGTGCGCCACCGCGCAGCGGACGGGGGAGCGGGACTGGTCATCGGTCAGCAGAAGGCCAAGACCCCGGGTGACATTGATGCCGATGAGTTCGGCGAAGGCCTCGCGGATCTCCCCCTGCGGCACCACCAGGAGCGCCTCGCCCTCCGCGTTGGCGAAGGCGCGATGCACCGAGGCGCCGGCCCCGCGCAGCTTGACCCGGCCGACGAGATCGCCCGACAGCGGCGCAACCCCGCCCTCCCCAGCCGGAAGCAGCTGCTCCAGACGGGCCCGGGTCAGGCGCATGTCCAGATCGGTGATTGGCGTTTCAGGCCTGGCGTCCAGGGAGATCCGCCCTGCGAATGCGCCCTGGGGCAGGGAAAAGACCACCTCCTGGGCGTCGAGAAAGCCCTCCTCCAGGGTCAGGCGCACCTTCGCTCCGCGCAAGGGAAGGTTCGGCGCCTCAATGGCGTCGGCGCGATAGGTCAGCTCGGCGTCCATCGACCTGATCCGGCGGACATCCAGTGTGGTGTCGGGAAACAGCCGCCGCTCGGCCCGCAGCCGCCGGGCCATGGCTTCCTGAGGCGCAGAGGCCGTTTCGCCCGTTCCGGTCGACGGCGCGCCGCCGAACAGGGTCGCGAGGTCATCCAGATCGAGACGGCGCGAGCGCAGGTCGGCTGAAAGGAAGGGGCGGTCCCCGGTCACGTCAACCCGCAGGCTGCCCGACAGGTCGCTGTCGCCCAGCCGACCGCCCAGATCATCCAGGCGATAGATCTGACCCTCACGCAACAGCCGACCTGAGAGCCGATAGGGTGGCGTGTTGGGCAGGGCCAGTCCCGTCAGGCCATAGAGCCGCGCCAGGTCCGGCCCCTCGGCCGTCAGGTCCAGGCCGAACCGGCCAAGGTCGAACGGCTCAGGCAGGGCGCCCTTGGCGGTGACGCGGGTGGCGCCGGCGCGGATGTCGGCGTCGAAGGGATAGGGCTCGTCAGGATTCACATTGATCAGCGGGCCGCCGTTGACCCGCAGGCGGAACGCCTCGTCGTTCAGCTCACCGTCCCCGGTCAAGGCGAAACCCGAGTCGCCGCCGCGCACCTCGCGGGCGTCGACCCGGCCGGAAAACCGCAGGCCGCGCTGCGCATCGACCACTGAAAGCTCGCCGCCCTCGATGATGAAGCGGCGGATGGCCGGCAGGTCGACGGGCTCGGAGGTCTCGCCAGGCTTGGAGAAGTCCCAAGTGGCGCGTCCTTCAGCGTCGCGACGCAGCCGCGCCACCGGACGGGTAAGCTCCAGGCGCGACAGGATGGTCCGGCCTCGAAACAGGGGCAGCAGCTCCATCTGAACGGTCAGCCGCTCAATCTCGAGGGTCTTGCCCTCGCCGGCCCATTCGGGGTCGGCGATGCTCAGTCCATTGATGCTGGCCGAGGGCCGCAGCGACCAGGGCCTGGCCTCCAGATCGCCAGCCAGCATCACCTCACGCCCGAGCCGCGCCGAGGCCAGGGCGCCTATGGGCCCCCGAAGCAGGTTCCAGTCAAACAGCAGCAGGAAGAGCCCCAGGACGAGGAGGACCGCGCCCAGAACGCCACCGCTCCACAGGGCGCCTCGGCGCAGCGACGCCCTAGCGTCTGGGGTGACGCCCCGGGCTTGCGTCTCAGCCGCCCGGCGGCGCAGGGCGGCGAGGCAGCGCGAAAGTCCGGGGGGAAGCTGCGGCACGGAGGGACTCCAACTGAGGGTCCCTACAACGCGTCAGACGGCGACTTGTCCCCCGTCAGTGCGAAACGCCCCGCGCTGCAACCGCTGCGCGCAGGGTGATCAGGATGATGCGGATGTCGAAGACGAGGCTGCGCCGGGTCGCATATTCGGCGTCAAGGCGGACCTTGTCGGGGATGGGCAGGTCGTCGCGGCCATTGATCTGGGCCCATCCGGTCACCCCTGGCCGCAGACGGTGGACGCCGGCCTCGGTGCGCAGGGCGACCAGATCATCCTGGTTGAACAGGGCCGGCCTGGGGCCCACGAGGCTCATCTGGCCGACCAGCACGCTCCAGAGCTGAGGAAACTCGTCCAGGCTGGTCCGCCGGAGCATGCGGCCGAGCGGCGTGATCCACTGCTGCGGGTCGTCCAGCAGGTGCGTCGCAACATCGGGCGTATCGATCCGCATGCTGCGGAACTTGGGCATCAGGAAGAGGGTGTTGTCGCGGCCCACCCGCCGAGACCAGTGGATCGCCGGGCCCGGCGAATCCAGCCGCACGGCTATGGCGATGATCAGCAGCACCGGCCAGAGCACGGCGAGGCCCGCGAGCGCGGCGAGGATGTCAAAGGATCGCTTGAGCACGCCCGCCCCTCAGCCGGCCGGCCAGACCTGGGCCTTGCCGCCCGGCGCCTCGGCGACCACCGCGGCGCAGATCGCCTGCAGCACCGCCTGCGCCCCTTCGGGCGGATTGATCAGGGCCAGGGCGCAGCCGTTCATCTTCATGGGGTCCTCCAGGGGCCGCATCCGCGCCTCCGCGATCAGGATGGGCGCAGGCTCGCAGGCGTCCTCCAGGTCGCGGACGAAGACGTCCAGGGTATGCAGATCCTTCAACGGCAGCCAGATCAGCAGGGTCGCGACCGGGTCGCGGCCCAGCACCTCCGCAGCCAGGTCGCAGCTGCGCGCATAGTCGTCGGCCCGCTCGAAGGGCGGATCGACCAGCACCAAGTGAACGGCGTCGCTCGCCAGGCGGCCGACTGCGCCGGCGAAGCCGTCGGCGCCGTGGGTCGCCACACCCTTGCGGCCCGCCATCAGGGCTGAGAGCCTTGCATGCTCGTCCGGCTGCATCTCGAAGACGTCATAGCGGTCGCCCGGCCGTAGAGCCCGCGCCACCAGCCAGGGCGAGCCCGGATAAAGCCAGGTCTCACCGCCGGAATTCGCCTCGCCCACCGCCTGGACCAGGGGTCCCATCTCGGCCGAGGGCTCCGCCCGGGCCATCAGGCGCATGACGCCGGCCTCGGCCTCGCCGGACCGGCTGGCCTCAGGCCCGCGCAGGTCATAGAGGCCCGAGCCTCCGTGGGTGTCGATCACCTGCAGGGGCCGGCGGCCCCGCTGCATCTGTGCGAGCAGCCACAGGAGGGCCGCATGCTTGACCAGATCGGCGAAGTTTCCGGCGTGGAAGGCGTGGCGATAGTTCAAGGCGCACCGGCGAAGAGAAAAAGGAACCGGCGCGGTTCCTACCACGTTGCTCGCCGCGCCGGGCGCCCGGCCTGTGAGGAATCCGCCGCATGCCGCGCGACATCGCCGAGCTCAAATCCGAAACCCGCGCCGCTGGCCTGACCTATGTGAACCCGGACGATCCCGGCATCTCGAGGCGCCCTGGCAAGGGCGGCTTTTCCTATGTGGACGCCAGGGGCGCGACGTTGACGGATGAGACCACCCTGGCCCGCATACAGGCCCTGGTGATTCCGCCGGCCTGGACCGAGGTGTGGATCTGCGCCAAGCCTCGCGGCCATATCCAGGCCACCGGCCGCGACCAGAGGGGCCGGCGGCAGTACCGCTATCACGACCGCTGGCGTGAAACCCGCGACCTGGCCAAGTTCGAGCGGGTGGCCGCCTTCGGCCGCGCCCTGCCGCGCCTGCGCAAGCAGGTGGAGGCCGATCTCGCCCGGCGCGGCCTGCCCCGGGAAAAGGTGCTGGCCGCTGTCATCCGGCTGCTGGAGGTGACGCTGATCCGGGTGGGCAATGACGAATATGCCCGCACCAACAAGAGTTTCGGCCTCACCACCCTGCGTGACCGGCATGCGAAGATCAGCACCCGGGGCGTCACCTTCGCCTTCCGCGGCAAGTCCGGCAAACACCACGAGACGGCCTTTCAGGACCGCCGGCTGGCCCGCGTGGTCAAGTCCTGCCAGGACCTGCCCGGCCAGCGGCTGTTCCAGTACCTGGACGCGGAGGGCGAACGCCATGCCGTCGAATCTGCCGATGTGAACGCCTATCTGCGCGCGGCCATGCGGGAAGAGGTCAGCGCCAAGGACTTCCGCACCTGGGCGGCCACCGTGTCAGCCGCCCGCGCCCTGGTGGAGCATGGCGGCTGCGGGACCCAGACCGAGACCAGGCGCAACCTGAACACCTGCATCAAGGCCGTAGCCGGCCTTTTGGGCAACACCCCGACCGTCTGCCGCCGGGCCTACATTCACCCCCTGGTGCTGGCGGCCTATGAGGGGGGCGAACTGCCGCTCAAGGCCGCCGCCACGCCCAGGGCTTTCGAGCTCTCGGTCATCCGCTTTCTGGAGCGGGCAGCCCAGGTGAGTCCTAGGGACGGCGCGCCAAAGGATCGTGATCGCGGCAAGAACCCGTGACAAGTCGTCGCTGCGTCCGGCAGGATGGGTCAAAAGCCGGCCGCCGGATCTGGGAGCGGCCTTTAGGGAGACTCTCATGTCGCTGACGCTCTATTCGGGGGACCTGAGCCCCTATTCCGCCCGCGTGCGGATGCAGATCTACGCCAAGGGCATCACCGACATCGAGATCGCCCGGCCGGCCACTTTTGGCACGCCGCAGTTCCGCAAGGACTATCCCATCGGCCGCATCCCGGTGCTGGAGGGGGACGGCGAGCCGATGGCGGAGTCCGAGGTCATCGCCGAGTATCTTGAGGAACGCTATCCCGAGCCCTCTATGCTGGGGGCGACCCCGCGGGAGACGGCGCAGATCCGGACCCTGGCCCGCATCGGCGACATCTACATCATGAACAACATGTTCATGCTCTCGCCCCAGTCGCGGGCCGACACCCGCAATCAGGGGATCGTCGATCTGCTGGGCGGTCAGGTGGTGCGCAACATCAAGGCCCTGGACAAGCTGATCGGCGAGGACGGCTTCGCCTGTTCAGGCCGCCTCACCCTGGCCGACTGCGCCATCGTGCCGGGGCTCTTCCTGGTGGAGAACGTCCTGCCGTCGGTGGGCATGGACAATCCCGTCCCCTCCACGCCGAAGGTCGCCGCCTATTGGGCCGCCATCCAGCAACAGGCGGCCGCCGCCAAGGTGCTGGAAGAGCTCCATCGCGGCCTGGAGGAACGGCGGGAACTGATCCGCAGCGGCGTCTTCCAGAAGATGATGGCCAAGGCCGCCGCCGACATGGCCGCGGCGGAAAACGGGGCGGCCTAGCGCCAGGCGGTCTTCTGTCGGCTCAGCGGCGCAGAGTTACTGTCCCAGGACCGCTGACGGATCGACGCCCTGGGCCTTCAGGCCCTCGACCAGATTTGTGATGGTCCGCGTCATGTCAGGCGCTCGCGCGGCGTCAAGCAGGGCGTCGAGCGCCCCGCGATCCTGAAGCTGTCCCGCGGCGATCACCGCCACGGGACGGCGCAGGGCGCTCATGTCCTTGGTCGGATCCGCGTCGAGCAGGATGAGGTCGGCCCGCACCCCCGGTCGAACCAGACCGCCGCTGTCGTCGGCCTCAAGCGTCAGCGCCGCATTGGCCGTGGCTGCGCCCAGGGCCTCTGCCGGCGTCAGACCGGCGGCGACCATCAGGTCCAGCTCATCGATCAGGGAGACGCCCGGCGCATTGGCGAAGATGCCGGAGTCGCTGCCGGCGACCAGGCGGACGCCGGCCTGATGCAGCGCGAGCGTGGCGGCCTGATAGAAGGCGAAGTCCGCGCGGGCCGCCTCCACGTCTTCAGCCGCCCAGCGGGCGTAGTTCGGCGCCTCCTGGGTGACGACCAGCGGGTTGAGCAGCTGCATGTCGGGGCCGTTAACGAACTCACCCTTCGTCTCGGCGACCCGCAGCAAATTGTAGAAGGCCACCAGGGTCGGATCGACCACAGACTTTGACGCCGCCAGCCGCGCGGCCAGTGCGCGCATGGCGTCCAGGTCTCGGCGGTTCCTCAGTCCGTGCCAGGCGATGGTCTCCACGTGCTCGAAGGTGACGAAGCCATCGTCCAGCAATTCCTCGAACGTGATGTCGAAGGGGGCCTGGGCGGGAACGCCGGGACCGCGCCGGCCCTCGGGCGAATGGCCCATGATCTCCATGCCCAGTTCCCGGGCCTCATCGCCGATCGCCTCATAGGCCTCCCGCGAGAGGTTGGAATAGACCTTCACCGTGCGGAAGCCGGCCGCATGGTGGCGACGCACGGCCGCGCGCGCCTCGTCCGCAGTCTCCACCCGTTCGTGGATGATCTGAAAATTCGCGCCGGTGCTGTTGAGGATGGGGCCTGATGTGACGAGCCGCGGGCCTACCACCGCCCCGGACTCGATCTCCTGGGCGAGGCGCAGGTGAAAAGGCATGCCTGAGAGATTGCGGACCTGGGTCACGCCGTGGGCCAGATAGGCGCCGAGCTCCGCCTGATCCCAAACGTGGACATGCATGTCCGTGAGGCCGCGCATCAGATAGAGGCCGCGACCATCGATCCGGGTGTGGAGGGACGGGTCTGCGTCCGCCGCCGCCTCGATGATGCGGCCACCATCGATCCAGATCGCCTCGCCGGTGCGACGCGTCACGCTGGTCCCGTCGAATTCCAGAATCTCCGCGCCTGATACAACTATGGGCTGGGCCTGGACCTGTCCCGTCAGGGCTCCGCCCAGCATGAGAGCGGCGAACGCGAAGACGACAAAGTAGATGCGCGGCATGGTCACAGACTTACGAAGACAAGACTCAACGCCCGTGGCGTGACGGGCTTTTGAGCCTATCAACCGCGTTCACGAAAGACTAGCGACCAGGACCATCGTTCGTTCAATTCACGCCGGGGGACCCCGACATCTTCGCCAGAAGCGTGACGATTTCACCCACCTTGGGCGCTGGCGTTGACACACTGGTTCGTGATGCGAATTATCCGGCGCCTCGACGGGCTGCCGGTCTGTCATCACCCGAAAAGGACACCAGCCATGCGCAAGACGCTCCCCCTCCTCGCCGCCTCCGCCATGATCGCCGCCCTTGGCGCGACCGCCGCTCAGGCCCAGGAGACCGCGCCGGCTCAGGCGCCGCAGGAACAGGCCGCCCCGCAGGGGTCGGCTGAGATCACCGACGAGATGATCAACAGCTTCACCCTGGCGATGAACCAGGTGACCAGCCTGAACGAGAAATTCAGCGCCCAGATCCAGGCGGCGCCCGACGATGCGGCACGTACCGAGCTTCAGCGGCAGGCGGCCACTGAAATGGGTCGGGCCGTGCAGCAGGCGGGCATCACCCCGCAACAATACAACATGATCGCTCAGGCCGCTCAGAACGACGAGGCGCTCCGGCTGCGGATCGGCCAGGCGATGCAAGCCAATGGCGTCGCGGCGGGCGCCAACTAGAGCGCGTTCCGATAAGTCGGAACTGGTTGTCGGCTCTAAACGCGCTCAAGTCTTTGAGTGCAGAGCCTGACTCAGCGATCAGACGGTTCCGTCTGATCGCTTCAGGTTCGTAGAACCTCGCAGCTTGAGGCCACGGGTGTGATCGCGGAGCCGCTTGGCTTCGGTGATCACACCCGCCAGGCCTTAGCGCCGCAGGCTGTAGCCGAGCCGAACCATGCGGGGGGCGGCCAGGGTCACGAGACCGTCGCCAGCCACCTGGGCCTCGATCTCAGCGTCGAGCAGATTGTCCGCGGCCAGGTAGACCTCCGCATCGCCCCCCAGCCGCCAGGCGGCGCGCAGGTCCAGTGTCGTGGCCGCCGCCAGGCTGCGGCTATTGAGGTCATCTTCGAAACGCTGCCCGTCGTGTCGGACCTGACCTGACAAGCGCAGGCGCTCGGTCAGCGCCCAGTCGAGACCGAGGGTGGCGGCGATTTCCGGGGTCTGGGCCGGGCGCAGGCCATCGAGTTGGGGCGCCACCGACCCGCCGTCCACCTCGGCCCGGGTCGCCACCGCATCGAAGCGCACGGTCCAGGCGCCGAAGTCGCGATCGGCCGACAGTTCCAGGCCCCAGGCCTCGATGGCGCCGGCATTCTGGCGCTGGCGCAGCACCCCGCCGGCCGGCACGAACCCGGCGATGGGGAAGGCGCCTGGTCCCTGGCCGATGGTCACATTGGTGATCGGGTGTTCCAGGCGGTTGAAGAAGACCCCAGCCGACCAGGCGAACACCCCCTGCCCGCCGACAGCCGCCTCGACCCCATAGAGCTGTTCGGGTTCGAGGGCCGGATTGGCCTCGGTGATGTCATTGCCGACCCGGAAGGGCCGGTGCAGCTCGTTCAGGGTCGGCGGCCGGAAGCCGGAATAGGCCGCCCCGCGCAGGTAGATCGCCTCGCTCAGCTCATAGCGGGCGCCCAGACGGCCGGTGGGCGTCGTGCCGCTGCGGTCGGGGGCGCGGGAGTCCAGCAGGACCGCGCCGCCGTTCAGGTCGCGCTCGATCCGCCGAGCCTCGCTGGCCTCCCAGCCGTCCACCCGCAGGCCGCCGGTGAGCAGCAGGCGCTCGCCCACCCGGGTGGCCTCGCCATAGACGCCGCCCACCTGGGTGCGGCCGCCAGCCACGCGGCCGCGGGTGAACCCGGCGCCCAGATTGCGGAAATGCTCCCGGGTCTCGCCGTCGGTGACCCGAAGGTCGGCGCCCACCTCCCAGGTCCAGGGGCCGTTCACCGCCCGCCAGGCGGCGTTCATGCCATAGCCGAGCGCCGGAGTGGCCAGTTGCTCGGCGGCAGGGCGGCCGGCCGAGCGATCATCCTCAATGGCGGCGAAGCGGTTCTTCAGGTCGCTGGTGCGCAGCCAGGCCTGCAGCCGCCAGCCGCCGGCGTCGCGCGCCGAGGGCTGGGCCAGCGACAGGGTGGCCGCGCCCCCACTCGCCTGAGATCCGACCCCTTGGACGCCGCCGCCGCGGCGCTCCTCAAAGGCCGCCAGCCGGAACGCGGCGTTGACGCCGGCCACCTGCCCCTGCAGCCGGGCCGCCGCCGAGACCTGGTTCAGTCCGGCCGCCTCATCCACAGCGCCACGGCCGGCTCCGCGGACCGGCACATAGCCCTCCTGGGTGAGGCCTGAGACCACCACCATCAGGTGGTCCGCCCCGAAGGCCGCCGCGCCGCGATAGGTCCCGTACTCGCCGGCCGACACGTCCAGGGCCGAAAGCCCCGGCTGCGGCTCGCGCTCCTGCAAGGCGACGACGCCGGTCAGGGCGCCTGCGCCATAGGGGCCTGCGCCCGCCCCCTTGATGATGTCGGCGCCGGCCAGCCCCTCGGGCGGCAGAGCCGACCAGATCACCCAGCCGCCGAACGGGTCGTTCTGGGGCGCCCCATCCAGGGTCACCAGGGTTCGCCCGGCGCCGGAAGGGGCGATGGCCCGCAGCGACAGCCCCTGGATCGTCGGATTGGCGACCTCGCTGCCGGTCCGCCGGAAGAGGGAAACCCCAGGCTCTGCGCGCAGGGCTTCGTCCAGGCGCGGACTGCGGGCCAGGTCGTCGGGGCCCACCCGCACAATGGAGAAGGCGAGGTCCGCCGGACTCGGCGCCAGGCGCGGCGCGGTCACCTGGACCTCGGAAACCATCGGGGGCGGCATGTCGGGCATCGGGGTCTCGTCAGGTTGGACGACCGGTCAAAACAAGGTGACCGGCCGGGGGCTTTATCATTTCGTTACGGGCTACCGCCCAATCCTAGGCTATTGAAGTCGTTCTGTTCTCAACGCGTGAGCGCTCATGGCCGCCCCCGACGCCAGCAGTATTGTCGCCAGCCTGCTCACCGCCACACGCTGGTGGGGCGGCTCGACCATCACCTACAGCATCCCGCGGGAAGGTTCGACCTGGCCCGGCTATGGCGCGGGCGAAGAGCCGAGCGTGGCTGGATATGGCGTCCTGAACAGCGCCCAGAGCCTGCAGTTCACCGCGGCCGTGCAGACCTGGGACCGACTGATCGCCAGCCAGTTCGTCCAGACCGATGACCTGACCTCTCCAGGTCAGATCCGGGTGGCCTTCACCAATGTGGACGCCGTGGATGACGACGACGATGGCGAGACCTCCTGGGGCTTCGCCTATTATCCGGCAAGCTATGGCGGCGCCGGCCAGCCCTATATGGGCGACATCTGGATCAGCCACGAAGAGGCCGGATCCAGCTTTAGCGTCGGGGGCTTTGACTTCGGCGCCACCATCCATGAGCTCGGCCACGCCCTTGGCCTGAAGCATCCGTTCGAGGATGGGACCACCCTTCCGACCGCCTATGACTCCAAGCGCTACACGGTGATGTCCTACACCGAGCCGGTGGACAGCCTGTACTGGCAGGCGGTCGCCACCTCGACGGGCGTCCAGATCAACCCCACGCGGGTGGCGCCCGAGACGCCCATGGTGTTCGACATCATGGCGATTCAGGCCCGTTATGGCGCCGATCCGGCCACGGGCGCAGGAAGCACCACCTACAGCTGGGACCAGAACCGGCCCTTTCTCCAGGCCATCTATGACGCCGGCGGCGTCGACACCTTCGACCTGTCGAACCACACCCGGGGGTCGGTGATCGACCTGGCGCCGGGGGCCTATTCGTCCATCGCCCAGTTCTCGGCCCAGGCGCAGATCGCCGAGATGCTGGTTCGCTTTCCCTGGGCCCAGGACTTCTTCAACGAGCACATCCTGAAGCCCGAGACCTACACCTGGACCGACAATCTGGGGATCGCCTACAACACGGTGATCGAGAACGTCATCGCCGGGTCCGGCGCCGACACCATCCTGGGCAACAGCGCCGATAACGTGATCCGGGGCGGCGATGGCCGCAGCTATCTGCGGGGCATGGACGGCGCCGACCAGATTTCGGGCGGACGGGACTTCGACGACCTGCACGGCAATGCCGGAAACGACACCCTGTGGGGGGCGGGCGGCGACGACTGGGTGGTCGGCGGCAAGGACAATGACCTGCTGCAGGGCGAGGCCGGCGCTGACATCGTCTATGGCAATCTGGGGAATGACACCGGCCATGGCGGCGACGGAAATGACCTGATCCGCGGCGGCCAGGGGAACGACCAGCTGTTCGGCGGCCCTGGAAACGACTGGATGTCCGGCGACAAGGGTAATGACACCCTGTCGGGCGGCGCGGGCGCGGACGTCTTCAACACCTTCGGGGACGCCGGGATTGACCGGGTGCTGGACTTCAACAGCGCCGAGGGCGACCGGGTGCGCTTTGATCCCGGCACGACCTGGACCCTCGGCTTTTCGGGCGCCGATACGGTGATCAGCATGGTCGGCGGCGCCCAGATGATCCTGGTGGGGGTCGGTTCGTCCACATTGGGAGACTGGATGCTGGCCTGAGGGCCTTAAGCGGCGGCCCGCATGTGCTACATATGTTCCGATGTCCGCCCCTGATTCAGTCTCCGCCGTCCCCGCCCCGAAGATCAGCGACCTCGCCCGCGCCGATGGGCGCGGTCACGCGCCCCACTATCTGCACGGCCTGAACCCCGAGCAGCGGGAAGCCGTGGAGACGGTGGAGGGTCCCGTGCTGGTCCTGGCCGGGGCCGGCACCGGCAAGACCCGTGTGCTGACCACGCGGCTGGCCCACATCCTGACCACCGGGCGCGCCAAGCCCTGGGAGCTGCTGGCCGTCACCTTCACCAACAAGGCCGCCCGCGAGATGCGCGAGCGGATCGCCGCCATCATCGGGCCTGAGGCCGAGGGCCTGCGATGGCTGGGCACCTTCCACTCGGTGGCCGCCCAGATCCTGCGCCGCCACGCCGAGCTGGTGGGCCTGAAGTCCAGCTACACCATCCTCGACACCGACGATCAGGAACGGCTGCTCAAGCAGTTGCTGGAAGCTGAGAACATCGATTCCAAGCGCTGGACCGCCAAGGCCCTCGCCGGCCTGATCGACCATTGGAAGAACCGCGGCTGGACGCCCGACCGCCTGCCCCCGGCCGAGGGCGCGGCCTTCGCCAACAACCGCGGCCAGGCGCTCTACCGGCTCTATCAGGAGCGGCTGCGGGTGTTGAACGCCTGCGACTTCGGCGATCTGCTGCTGCACAATATCACCATCTTCACCTCGCAGCCGGACGTGCTGGCCGAGTATCACGACCGCTTCAAATTCATCCTGGTGGACGAGTATCAGGACACCAATGTCGCCCAGTATCTGTGGCTGCGCCTGCTGGCCCAGAAGCGGCAGAACGTCTGCTGCGTCGGCGATGACGACCAGTCGATCTATGGCTGGCGCGGCGCCGAGGTGGACAACATCCTGCGCTTCGAGCGGGACTTTCCGGGCGCCAAGGTCATCCGGCTGGAGCGGAACTATCGCTCCACCAGCCACATCCTGGGGGCGGCCTCAGGGCTGATCGCCACCAACAAGTCGCGCCTGGGCAAGACCCTGTGGACCGAAGCCGACGGCGGCGAAAAGGTGGTCGTCCGCGGGGTCTGGGACGGCGAGGCCGAGAGCCGGCTGATCGCCGACGAGATTGAACGCGCCCGCAAGGGGACCACCGAACGCGATCCCCGCCCCTACAAGCACATGGCCATCCTGGTGCGCGCCTCCTTCCAGATGCGCGCCTTTGAAGAACGCTTCGTCCTGCTGCAGATTCCCTACACGGTGGTCGGCGGCCCGCGCTTCTTCGAGCGGGCCGAGATCCGCGATGCGCACGCCTATCTGCGACTGATCCAGTCGGAAGACGACGACCTGGCCTTCGAGCGGATCGTCAATGTGCCCAAGCGCGGGATCGGCGAAACTACCGTCCAGAAACTGCTGCAGATCGCCCGGCTGAACGGGGTTTCGGCCGCGACGGCGGCGCGGCAGATCGTGCTGACTGACGAACTGGCGGCGCGGACCCGCACCTCGCTCGCCAACTTCCTGCGCGACCTGGACCGCTGGCGGACGCAGGGCGAGACCCTGCACCACAGCCGACTGACCGAGATGGTGCTGGAGGAGAGCGGCTATACCGACGCGCTTCGCCTGGACAAGACGCCGACCGCCCAGACTCGGCTGGAGAACCTCAAGGAACTGGTCCAGTCCATGGGGAACTTCGAGACGCTCGGCGCCTATCTGGAGCACGTCTCCCTGGTCATGGACCTCGACCGCGGGGCCGGCGAGGACGCCGTGCAGATCATGACCCTGCACTCGGCCAAGGGTCTGGAGTTCCCCCTGGTCTTCCTGCCGGGCTGGGAGGAAGGGGTCTTCCCCTCGCAGCGCTCCATGGACGAGAGCGGCGAGAAGGGCCTCGAGGAGGAGCGGCGGCTGGCCTATGTGGGCATCACCCGGGCCCGCGAGCAGGCCCACGTCTCCTTCGCCGCCAACCGCCAGGTCTATGGCCGCTGGACCAGCCAGCTGCCCTCGCGCTTCGTCGATGAACTGCCCATCGCCCACGTGGAGGCCGCCTCGGACACCGGCTATTACGGCGGAGGACCCGGCATGCAGCAACATGGCAGCCGCTGGGACGAGAGCCCCAGCTTCGGCTCCGGCTATTCCTCGCCAGGCTGGCGGCGCGCCCAGGACCGCGGCTATCACGGCAGCCATCCAGGCCGACAGCAGACGATCGAGGGCGAAGGCCGGCTGGTGGCCGTATCCGACCCGTCAGCCTCCAGCAGCGCGTTCGCGCGCGGCGACCGGGTGTTCCACCAGAAGTTCGGCTACGGCCAGGTCCGGACCATCGAGGGCAACAAGCTGACCGTCGCCTTCGACAAGGCCGGCGACAAGAAGGTGATCGACTCCTTCGTGGAGAAGGCGCCGGCCGCCTGAGGCTCTAGCGCCAGGGCTCGCCCTTGCGCCGGGCCAGGAAGCCCGCCAGGACGGCCACGCCGCCGGCCAGCAGGGCCGCAGCGCCTCCCACGACCGCTGTGGGCAGGACCCGCTTCATAGAAGACCCGCTCTTGGCGTCAGGAGTGACCTCTGTCTCGACCTCAGCGGCGGGCGCAACGGGGCTGGTCGACGCTCCGGCGTCGCGGCCGAACACCACCGTCTGCCCTGCGCGGTCCAGATCGACCACCCGCCAGCCCGGTTCGGTCCAGGCGCTGTGGTGAGGCTTCTCTCCGCCGCGCCACCAGGCGTTCTGGTCCCGGGCGGCCTTGGGCAGGGGAAAGCCCAGCACCTCCTCCAGCTCGGCGAAGCTCGCGCTCCAGCGGTCGGCACTATGCCGCGACAGACGCTCGGACAGGGGTTTGTACTTGCTCATCAGACTCCTCCTTCCTGTGGAGCCTAACACGTGAAGGCCGCCGAGGGTGCGAAGGCGCTGGGCCGCAGCTTGCAAGCTTGACCGCTGAACTCCCCTCCAGGCGCGCGCCTGGACCAGATCGGGACAGGCAGAGCATGGACGCGCGGTCCGACCGGCTCACGGCGGTAAGTCTGATGGAGGGCCTGATCACCCTGGGCCTCATCCTGATGATGTCCAACGCCCTGATCGGCCCGGTGCTCGACCCTGACCAGACTGGCGGCGACTCCAATGCGATCCTGCGGCTGATGTGGCTGCCGGTCTATGCGGCGGCCGGGGCGCTGGCGCTCCTGCGGGCGCCGCACATGGCGCGCATGTGGCTGCCCGCCCTTCTCCTTGGAGCCCTGGTCCTGTGGGCCGCCCTGTCGGTGACCTGGTCCATCGACCCCGGCGTGTCCCAGCGCCGGGCCATCGCGGTGGCGGCCACCACCTTGTTCGGGCTCTATCTGGCGGCGCGATATGACGGTCGGAGCCTGGCGGAGTTGCTGGCCGCCAGCTTCCTGATCCTGGCGCTCGGCAGCTATGCGGTATCCCTGGCCCTGCCCAGCCTTGGCGTGCATGCGGATGTCAACGCCGGCGCCTGGCGAGGCCTCTGGTACGAGAAGAACCAGATGGGCGCGACCATGGTCTATGGCGCCCTGACCTGCGCGGCCGCCGCCGCCCTGTCGCCAGGCCGTCGTCTCCTGTGGCTCGCGACCCTGGCCCTTTGCGTCGGGCTGATCGTGATGACCCAGTCAAAAACCTCCCTGCTGGCCCTGGCCCTGGGATTGGGGCTGGGGGGCGGACTGAGCCTGATGAACCGCGGGCCCGCAGCGGCGGTGGCCTTGATCTGGCTTGGCGTGACCCTCAGCGCGGCGCTGGCCGGGCTCTATATTCTGGCGCCAGAGGTGCTGTTCGACGCCATGGGCAAGGATTCCTCCCTTACAGGGCGCACCGACATCTGGAACGCAGTCATGCGGGCCGCAGAAGCCCGCCCCGTAGAAGGCTACGGGTTCGCCGCCTTCTGGACCGACGAGTCCACGCCGGCGAAATGGATCCGACATCAGCTCGGCTGGACGGTGCCCACCGCCCACAGCGGCTGGATGGACCTGATGGTGCAGCTGGGCGCGGTCGGCGTCGGCCTGTTCGCCCTGGTGTTGGGCGCCGCCTTCCTCGCCGCCTTGGCGCGTCTCGGCCGCGCGGGCGACGGGGGCTGGGCGGTGATGCTGCTCGCGGTCTTCACCCTTCAGATCCTGTCGGAGAGCTTTATCCTCGCCCATAACGGCCTGCCCTGGGTGCTGGCGGTGACCGCCATGGCCAGGCTGCTCGGGCCGCTGCCGGCTCGCGCCGATGGTCCCGCACGCATGCCGCGCAGTTTCGCCCGCCCCGTGGTCACGGCCGCGCCGTCCTATGAACCCGAGCCCATCGGCTGGGCCGAAGAACCGAGGCCGGTGTTTGGTCGCCGGGGCCTGGCGCCAGCCTGAACGCCAGGACATGAAACCGTCTGGCCGCTGATGCGCTTAAGCGACGCAAGGAGGCCCAGATGAAGGCGATTTTTCACGGCATCACCCTGGCGGCGGCCAGCGGCTTGTTGCTCGGCGCGGCGTTCAAACCCGACATCACCTATGGCGAAACCGTCCTCGGTCCCCAGATCCAGCACGCCGCCGCGTCACCCGCCCCGGCCGCACCGGTCGAAGTGGCGGCCCTGACCGGTCCCTGAACCGTCACCCCTCGCCATTCGGCCTCTGCGCCTCTAGAGGAGGCGCATGACGCACGATGCTGTTCAGATCATCGCCCGGGGACCGCGAAAGGTCGCCGAGTCCGCCGCCGAGGCCATCGACGCCCATCCGGGCCTGGAGGCCGTCACCTACTCCATCCTGGAGGAGGACGAGGACCGCGACGTCTGGCGTATCGACGCCTTCCCCACCGAACAGGCCGAGGCTGACACCCTGCGTCAGGTGCTTGAGGATCACGGTGGGCTGACCGTCGCCACCGAGGTGCTGGCCGACGCCGACTGGCTGGCCATGGCCCTGTCGGGCCTGCCGCCAGTGCGGGCCGGACGCTTCTTCATCTTCGGCGCCCACGACCGAGGCCTCGCGCCGCCCAACGCGGTCAACCTGCGGATTGAGGCCGGGGCGGCGTTTGGCACCGGACACCATGGCACCACGGTGGGCTGCCTGCTGGCCTATGACGCCCTGCTCAAGCGCGGCCGGTTCAACCGCGTGCTGGACGTGGGCGCGGGCACCGGCGTCCTCGCCATCGCCGCAGCCAAGACCGGCTCGCCGGTGGCGGTCGGCACCGACATCGACCGCCCGTCGGTGCGGATCGCGCGGGAGAACGCGATCCTCAACCAGGCCCGCGCCCGGTTCGTCCATGCCTCGGGTCTGGGCCACCGGTTGGTCAGAGCCCACGCCCCCTATGATCTGGTCTTTGCCAACATTCTCGCCGCGCCCCTGGTCATGCTGTCCCAGGACATCAAGGGCGCCCTACGCCCCGGCGGCGTGGCCATCCTCTCAGGCTTGCTGCGGTCTCAGGCTCGCCGGGTGCTGGCGGCCTATCGCTCCCGCGGGTTTGTCCTGGTCACCCGCCTGAACCGCGACGCCTGGTCGACCCTGGTGCTGAAGCGAAGCTGACCTGGCGGAACCGGCCCGATCAACCGGCGTTCTCTTCCGCACCCAGATACGGCCAAGCCGATCTGATCCGAGGAGAGAAGCAAATGACCTACGATCCTAATACCGAACGTCGCGATCCGCCCCCGGTGCAGCGGGAAGTCGTCCACAAGAGCGGCGGGTCCGCCGGCTGGTGGGTGGCCGGGATTGTCGCCATCGTCGCCCTGGTGGGGATGTTCTTCATCTTCGGCGGCGCGGGAACCGATGAGGTCGATCTGGAGATGGCTCGCGACACCGGCCGGGCCGAAGCCATGGTCGAGAACGCCGCCGCCAGCGCTCAGAACGCCGCGGCCGAGGCCGCCGAAAGCTCGCGGGCCGCCGCCGACAGCGTGGCTGACAGCGCCGCGGCCGCCGCCGACCGCACGGCTGAGGCTACCGAAGAGGCCGCCGACCGGACCGGCATGTAAGGCCGTCCAACCTGTCGAATATGAGGGGCGGTCCGCATGGGCCGCCCCTTTTTCGTGGCAGGAACATAGTCCGCCCGAGCGAATAGCGGCATCCCCGCGGGCCACCAGGACGTACCATCGGTTGACGGCCTGATGGCCCCGAATGTGGAGACCCTGCTATGACCCCGCCTGATCTGAGGACTTTGAGCCGTCGCGGGCTTCTGGCCGGCGGACTTGGCGCGCTGGCCGCGCCCGGGGCGTTCGCCGCTGCGCCGGCCAATGGACGCCTCGCCTTCGCCGTATATCGGGGCAAGGACAAGGTGGGCGAGCACGTCATGCGGTTCGCCAGCGCCGGCGGGGGCTTAAGCGTCAGCACCGAGGTGGAGATGCGGGTGAAACTGGGACCCGTGCCCGTCTTCCGCTACGCCCATACCGCGACCGAGCGGTGGCGGGGGGACAGCTTCTCCAGCCTGACCACCCGCACCGAGACCAATGGCAAGGTCGAGCAGGTCCAGGCCGAGGCCTCGGCCGGCGGCGTGGCGATCGAGGGCCCCAGCGGCCGCCTGACCGCTCCGGCCGCCGCCGCCCCCCTCACCCACTGGAACACGGCAGCCTTTGAGCGTCCCCTGTTCAACCCCCAGCTCGGCAAGCTGATGCGGATCCGCGCGAGCCGCGCCGGGCGGGAAAGCGTTCAGCTGGCCGGCGGCCAGTCCATCCCCGCCACCCGCTGGACCCTGCGCGGCGAGGCCGAGATCGACAACTGGTACGACACCGCCGGCGCCTGGGCGGGCCTGCGGGGCAAGCTCGAGGACGGCTCCACCATGATCTATCGGCGGCTGTAAGTCTCAGATCGCCAAGCTGGCGCTTGCATGATCCCCATGGCGCTCGGGCGCGGCCGGGCTTATTTCTAGGTCATGCGCCAGACCTTTGATGAGACCACCGAGCGCGCCTTTGGCGCCCGCCACCTGCCTTTGATCCGCCAGGCCATGGCCGAGCAGAAGCTGGACGGCTTCCTTGTCCCCCACGAGGACGAGCACCAGAACGAATATCTGCCGGAAGCCAACGACCGGCTGGCCTGGGCCACGGGCTTCACCGGCTCGGCCGGGGCCGCGGTGATCCTGAAGGACAAGGCCGCGGTCTTCGTCGATGGCCGCTACACCCTGCAGGTCCGCGACCAGGTGGATGAGAGCCTGTTCGAGATCCGCGATCTGGTGGAGGGCGGCGTGCCGGCCTATCTGGAGACCGCCGCGGCCAAGGGCCAGGCCATTGGCTATGATCCCCGCCTGCACAGCCCCGATGGCCTGGCGCGGGTGCGCGCGGCGGTGGAAAAGGCCGGCGCCGAGCTGAAGCCGGTCGCCCTCAACCCCCTGGACGCCGCCTGGGGCGCCAAGCGACCAGCCCAGCCGCAGGCGCCGGTGGTTCCCCATCCGCTCGACTATGCGGGCGAAGAGTCCGCCGAAAAGCGCGCCCGGGTCGGTCAGGCCCTGGCCGCCAAGGACGCCCAGGCCGCCGTCATCACCGCGCCGGCCTCCATCGCCTGGCTGTTCAACATCCGGGGCGGCGACGTGATCCGCAGCCCCCTGCCCCTGGCCCAGGCCATCCTGGACGCCAGCGGCCGGGCGCGGCTGTTCCTGGATCCCGCCAAGGTCAGCGCTGACCTGCCGGCCTGGCTTGGCAATGAGGTGAGCCTGGAGACGCCGGATGACCTGCCCGCCGCCCTGGCGGACCTGAAGGGCCAGAAGGTGCTGGTGGATCCGGGCCAGTCCTCGGCCTGGTACTTCGATACCCTGGAGGCCGCCGGCGCCCAGACGATCCGCGCCGACGACCCCTGCGCCCTGCCGCGGGCCTGCAAGAACGCCATCGAAATCGAAGGCGCGCGCAAGGCCCATGTGCGCGACGGCGGCGCGCTCGCCCGCTTTCTCCACTGGCTGGCCACCGAGGCCCAGACCAGCCTGCCCGACGAAAAGACCGTGGTTCAGACCCTGGAAGGCTTCCGCGAGGCCACAGGCGCGCTGAAGGATCTGTCCTTCGACACCATCGCCGGGGCCGCCTCAAACGGCGCCATCGTGCATTACCGCCCGACCGAACGGCTGAACAAGCGCACCGAGGCCGGCTCCCTGCTGCTGGTGGATTCCGGCGGCCAGTATCTGGACGGCACCACCGATGTGACCCGCACCGTGGCGATCGGCGAGCCCAGCCGGGAGATGGCCGAGCGCTTCACCCTGGTGCTGAAGGGCCATCTGGCCCTGGCCCATATCCGTTTCCCGGCCGGAACGAGCGGCTCAGCCCTCGACGTTCTGGCCCGGGCGCCGCTCTGGTTGGCCGGCCTCGACTACGACCACGGCACCGGCCACGGGGTGGGCAGTTATCTCGGCGTGCATGAAGGCCCGCAGCGGATCTCCAAGGCGCCCAACAATGTCGCCCTGCAGCCGGGCATGATCGTCTCCAACGAGCCGGGCTACTATAAGACCGGCGCCTATGGCATCCGCATCGAGAACCTGCAGTTCGTCACCGGCGCCGCAGATGTTGAGGGCGGCGAGCGGCCCATGCTGGGCTTCGAGACCCTGACGCTTGCGCCCATCGACCGCCGGCTGATCGTGGTCGAGATGCTGACACCGCAGGAGCGCGCCCAGATGGACGCCTATCACGCCCGGGTGCTGCGCGAGATCGCCCCCCTGGTGGACGCCGACGTCGCCGCCTGGCTGGAAGAGGTCTGCGCGCCGCTTTAGGGCGCTTTCCTATTCCGTCATGGTCGGACTTGATCCGACCATCCATGAACACGGTCCGTCATCCTGTGCGCATGGACCCTCGGATCAAGTCCGAGGGTGACGGTGAGGCGGGTGGCTCGCCCCCTACCCCTGGCCCACCAGCGTCAGCCAGTCGTCCTCGCTGATGACCTCAATGCCGAGGTCGGTGGCGGTCTTGAGTTTGGAGCCGGCGCCGGGGCCGGCGACCACCAGGTGGGTCTTCTTCGACACCGAGCCGGAGACCTTGGCGCCCAGGGCCTCGGCCTGAGCCTTGGCCTCGTCGCGGGTCATCTTCTCCAGGGCGCCCGTGAATACGATGGTCTTGCCGGCCACCGCAGTGTCGGTCTTGGGCCGCTCGGCCGGCTGAACCTGCAGTTCGGCCAGCAGGTGATCGACCATGGCGCGGTTGTGATCCTCGCCGAAGAAGCCGGCGATCATGCTGGCGGCCACCGGCCCTACGCCATCGACGGCGGCGAGTTCGGCGAAGTCCTCCCCCGGAGCCTGAGCTGAGGCGGCCTGGGCGGCGGCCTCAAACGCGGCCCAGTCGCCAAAGCGGCGCTCCAGCGCCTCTCTCGCGGTCTTGTTCAGCTTGGGGACGCTCGCCTTCAGCCGCGCGTCGAAACTGGCGTCGTCCGGCAACAGCACCGCATGAGGCGCCTTGGCCCAGGCGAGGATGGCGTCCAGCGCCGTGGGCCCGACCCCGTCCAGCTGAGAAAAGACGTCATGCGCCCCGCCGGCCCGCTGAGCGGCGGCCATGTTGGCGGCGGTCAGGAAGGCCTCAACGGTCTCGAAATGGCGGGCCAGGGCCAGCGAGGTGGTCTCGCCGATGTGGCGGATGCCAAGACCATAGATGAAGCGATCCAGGGGGATGGGCCGCTTGGCGTCGATCCCGGCCTTCAGATTGGCGACGCTGGTCTCGCCATAGCCCTCGGTCTCGCGCAGCTCGCCCAACTTGGCCTCGTCCCTGGCCAGGCGGAAGATGTCGGCGGGCTCCTTGACCCAGCCCTTGTCGAAGAAGGCCTGGAGCTGCTTTTCGCCGAGGCCCTCAATGTCGAAGGCCCGGCGGGAGACGAAGTGCTTGAGGTGCTCGATGCGCTGGAACGGACAGGCCAGCTCGCCGGTGCAGCGGCGCACCACCGTCTCGGCGCCTGAGGCCGTGGTCTCCCGCGCCAGCGGGGTCTTCAGCGGACAGGGGCAGTGGTCTGGAAAGACGTAGGGCTCGGCCCCCTCTGGCCGGGCTTCCAGCACCGGCGCCACCACCTGCGGGATCACGTCGCCGGCCCGCTGGACGATGACCGTGTCGCCAATGCGGACGTCCTTGCGGGCGATCTCGTCGGCATTGTGCAGAGTGGCGTTCTCCACCACCACGCCGCCCACCGTCACCGGCGCCAGCCGCGCCACGGGGGTGACGGCGCCGGTGCGGCCGACCTGCAGGTCGATGGCGTTCAGGATGGTGCGGGCCTGTTCGGCCGGGAACTTGCGGGCGATGGCCCAGCGGGGCGAGCGGGAGACGAAGCCCAGGCGCTGCTGCCAGTCCAGGCGGTCGACCTTGTAGACCACGCCATCAATGTCGAAGCCCAGGCGGGGGCGCAGCCCCTCCATCTCGCGATAGGCGCCCAGCAGGCCGTCGGTCCCCTCCACCCGGCGCGACTGCGGGTTGGTCTGGAAGCCCCAGGCCTTCAGCGCCTCCAGGGCCTCCCATTGGGTCTGGGCGAAGGGACTGCTCACCAGGCCCCAGGCATAGGCGAAGAAGCGCAGGGGCCGCTGGGCGCTGATCTTGGGGTCGATCTGGCGCAGGGAACCGGCCGCGGCGTTGCGGGGATTGGCGTAGGTCTTCTGACCGGCCGCCTCGGCCGCGGCGTTCAGCGCCTTGAAGCCCTCATGTTCCAGATAGACTTCGCCGCGGATCTCAATGACCTCGGGCCAGCCGGAACCGGAAAGGCGTTCGGGGATGTCGGCGAGGGTGCGTAGATTGGCGGTGACGTCCTCCCCCACCTTGCCATCGCCACGGGTGGCGCCGCGCACCAGGCGGCCCTTCTCGTAGCGGATCGAGGCCGACAGGCCGTCGATCTTGGGCTCGGCCGTATAGGCGATGACCGTGTCGTCCAGGCGCAGGAAACGGCGCACCCGGGCCTCAAACTCGACGGCCTCTTCATCGGAGAAGGCGTTGTCGAGGCTGAGCATGGGCACGCCATGCTCGACGGGCGAGAACTGAGCCGAGGCCGCGGCGCCCACCTTCAGGCTGGGGGAGTTCTCGCGAACGAGATCAGGAAACACCGCCTCGATCTCGGCATTGCGCCGCTTGAGCGCGTCATATTCGGCGTCGGAGACCTTGGGCGCATCGTCCTGATAATAGGCGATGTCGTGGGCCGCCATGGTGTCGGCGAGCCAGATCAGCTCTTCGGCGGCCTCGGCCTCGGTGAGGTCAGCGGCCGGCTTGGCGCTCGGAAAATCAGGCATCCATCAGGGCTCGCGCGGCGGCGCGGGCCGCATCGGTGATCTGGGCGCCGGCCAGCATGCGGGCGATCTCTTCTTCGCGGTCGGACAGGGACAGGACCTCAACGGCGGTGCGCACCGTCTCGGCGTCGCCGGCCTTGGAGATCCGCCAGTGGGCGTCGGCCCGGGCCGCCACCTGCGGGCTGTGGGTCACCACCAGGACCTGGGCGGCGGAGGCCAGTCGACGCAGGCGCAGGCCCACCGCATCAGCCACGGCGCCGCCAACCCCCTGGTCCACCTCATCGAAGATCATCAGCGGCTGGGCGCCCTCGGCGCGACCGGCAAGGGCCGCCTTGAGCGCCAGGGCCAGGCGGGCGAGTTCGCCGCCCGAGGCGATCTGGCCCAGCTCGCCGAAGGGCGCGCCGGGATTTGTGGAAATCTCAAAGGCCACGCGGTCCTGGCCATGAGGGCCGGACTTATCAGGGGCCAAGGTTTCGACCGTGGTGCGGAACCGGGCCTTGTCGAGCTTCAGCGGACCAAGCTCGGACATCACAGCCTGGGCCAATCGCTCGCCCGCCGCCCTGCGTTGGGCGCTGAGATCCTCGGCGGCGGCCAGATAGGTGGCCCGGGCCTCGGCCAGGGCCGCTTCAGCCGCCTTCAGATCCTCGCCGGAGGTCTCCGCGGCCCGCAGGCGCTCGGCGAAGCGGACCCGCAGGATGGGCAGCTCCTCGACGCTGACATTGAGTTTGCGGGCCATGCCGCGCAGTTCGAACAGCCGCTCCTCGGTCTTTTCCAGGCGGTCGGGGTCGAAGTCGAAGGCCTCGGCGGCGCCGTCGATGGCGGCCTCGGCCTCCTGAGCCTCCACCAGGGCGCGGTCGATGGCGCTGGTGGCGGCCGCCAGCCGCGTCACCGTGGGGCCGGTCTCGGCGGCGCCGGCGTGGACGGCGCGCTCCCGGGCGCGGTCCAGGGCGCGCACCGCCTGGGCCATGCGCGGCGCCAGGCCGTCGAACGCCTCACGGGCCGAGGCGATATCGGACAGCGCCTTCTCCGCGGCGCCCAGCATGGCGCGGCTTTCGGCGAGGTCGGCCTCCTCCCCTTCCCGGGGCTCGAGGCGATCAAGCTCGGAGAGCCGCAGGCTGAGCTCCTCCATCTCGGCGGCCGCCTGATCGGCGGCGGCGGCCAGCTCATCGCGGCGAGCCAGGGCGCCGCGCCAGGCCTTCCAGGCCTCGCCGACCCGGGCCAGGGGCGCGCCCAGCTGGCCGAAGGCGTCTAGCAGGGGGCGATGGGTGCGGGTGTCCAGCAGGCCTACGGTCTCGTGCTGGCCGTGGACCTCCATCAGCAGGGCGCCCAGTTCGCGCAACACGCCGACGCTGGTGGCCTGGTCGTTGACGAAGGCGCGGCTGCGCCCGTCCGCGCTGACCGTTCGGCGCAGGACGAGGTCTTCGCTGGGGTCGTAGGACAGGCCCTTCTCGTCCAGCAGGGCCCAGGCTGGATGGTCGGGGGCTGGGGCGAACAGGGCTGTTGCCTGGGCCAGGGCCGCGCCCTGGCGCACAAGGGCGGCCTCGGCCCGCGCGCCGGTGGCCAAGCCCAGAGCGTCGAGGATGATCGACTTGCCCGCTCCCGTCTCCCCGGTCAGGGCGGTGAGCCCCGGCCCGATGGGCAGGTCGAGCGCCTCGATCAGCACCACGTCGCGGATCCACAGTCCGATCAGCATGGGGTGCAAGATTGCCTGGAATCACCTCGGGCGGAAGCCCGCCCGTTCGCCTTAGGTTCTATTCGCTCGCCGGGGGACGCAGGGTAGCGTCCTTGTCGCGCTCCAGCTCGTCGGAGTCACGACCGCCCACGAAGGGCAGACGGGAGAAGAAGCCGCCGCCGGAGCGGCCTTCCGGCGCATTGGCCGGCCGCAGGCCGCGGCTGTTGAGCAAGTCATAGGCGTCGCGGTACCAGACGCTGCCCCGATAGTTGAAGCCGAGGACAGCGCCGTTGCGCTTGGCCTCTTCGGTCAGGCCCAGGGTCAGATAGGCCTCCACCAGGCGGTAGAGCGCTTCGGGCGTGTGGCTGGTGGTTTCGTAGCGTTCCACCACCGTGTTGAACCGGCCGATGGCGGCCAGCACGTCGCCGTCGCGGAGATAGTAGCGGCCGACGGTCATTTCCTTACCGGCCAGCTGATCGCGGACCATGTCGATCTTCAGCCGCGCATCCTTGGCGTACTCGCTGTCGGGATAGCGCTGAACGACTTCCTGCAGAGCGTTGAGGGCCTGGCCCGTGGCGGCCTGGTCACGGCCGACATCAACGATCTGTTCGAAGTAGCAGATGGCCTTGAGATAGTAGGCGTAGACCGCCGCCGGGTTGCCCGGGGCCTGGGTCAGGAAGCGGTCGGCGCTGGCGATCGCCTCGGCATAGTCGTTGGCCTGATACTGCGCATAGGCGGTCATCAAGATCGAACGCCGGGCCCAGACCGAATAGGGATGCTGCCGCTCGACCTCAGCGAAATAGTCGACAGCCTGAGTCCACAGGCCGCGATCCAGGCGGTTGGCGCCGGTGTTGTAGAGCAGCTCAACTGGCCGCTCCTCATAGGCCAGCCGCGGACGCTCCTCGCGTCCGGCGCAGGCCGTCAGGGCCAGGGCGGCGACCAGAGTCGCCAGGGCGGGACCCCGAAGGGAATTGTGAAGCAGAGACACCTTCACCTCAAAAGGACCAACGCGCGCCCCCGCGCCGCGAGCCCTCGCTTCTACACCACGCGGGCGCCGGCGCAAACGGAAGCTCAGACCGCCAGAGCCAGCTCAGGCGCAAAGGTGCGGATCCGCCAGGCGTCCGGCTGGGCGACCAGGGCCCGGACCAGCTGGTTATTGATCCCATGGCCGGCCAGACGGCCCTCAAAGCGGCCCAGGATCGGCGCGCCCAGCACATAGAGGTCGCCGATGGCGTCCAGGGCCTTATGGCGCACGAATTCGTCAGGGCGGCGCAGGCCCTCGGGATTGAGGATGCGGTCGCCCTCGATCACCACAGCGTTCTCCAGGGAGCCGCCCCGGGCCAGACCCATGGCGCGCAGGGCCTCGACCTCGTGGGCGAAGCCGAAGGTCCGGCAGTTGGCCAGTTCGGTGCGGAAGGCGTCCTCGGTCATCACCAGATCCACCGCCTGACGGCCGATCACGGGCGAATCAAAGACGATCTCAAAGGCCACCTCGAACTGGCCGCTGGGCAGGAGACGGGCGCTCTTGTCGCCATCGATCACCTCGATGGGGGCCAGGATTTCGATATAGCGGCGCGGGGCGTCCTGCTGGCGCAGGCCGGCCTGGTCGAGGATCTGCACGAAGGGCTCGGACGAGCCGTCCATGATCGGCATCTCCGGCCCGTCCAGCTCGACGATGGCGTTGTCGACGCCAAGGGTGGCGAAGGCGGCCATCAGATGCTCGATGGTCGAAACGGTGACGCCGGCGGCGTTGCCGATCACGGTGCCCAGCTGGGTCTTGCAGACCGCCTCAGCCGCCGCCGGGATCCGGTTGTCCCGGTCGGTGATATCGGTGCGAACGAAGATGACGCCCGTGTCGGTCGGCGCCGGCCGGACCGCGACACGCACATGGGCGCCGGTGTGCACGCCGACGCCGGCGAAGATGGCGGGGCCCAGCACGGTGTGCTGCAGAACAGATGAGGCGGGCGCGTTGGCTGCGGGCACGAACAGAACCTTGGTTGACCGAACTTCAGAGACGCCGGCGCGAAAACGACCGCGATTGGCCCCAGGAGACGGTTAAAACCTGTGCTGCGGCGCCGCAACACAAGTCCTGTTTCCGAATGTTTCGCCTTAGGCGGGCCGCAGATTTTCGTTAAATTACAGCGCTTTACCTCCTCCCGCCGCGAGGAGCCAACCCTAACGACGACGGCCGACCCACGAGGGGCCGGCCTTCTGAGGTCACTGTGCGGCGTTGATCGCGCCGCCTGATCTGACTAGTTGGCGAGGCGCCGCAGGAAGGAGGGGATCTCCAGATCCTCTCCGCCATCCCGCTCGGGCTCAGCCGATTCCGCCGGTTGCGCACCGCCGCGGCTGGGCGCCGAGGCGCGGGTCGGCGCTGGCGCGGGCGCCGGCGCAGACGGGGCGTCATAACGCGGGCGACCGCCGAACAGGCTCAGAAAGCCGCCGCGCTGGCGGCGATCGTCGGTGAAGGCGCCTTCGCCGAACAGCGGCTCATCCTCGTCATCGGCGACCATAGGATCAACGATCCGCGTCACCGGACGCTCGGCTGCGGGCTGCGGAGCTGGCGCCGGTTCGGGGCGAGCATAGAGGTCTGGTTGCGGCGCCGGGGCCTCATAGGCCGCCGCCGACTGGGGCTCAGGCGCCCGGGCCTGAGGCGGCGGCGCATAGGCCTGAGGCGCCGGCTCCGGCGCGCGGGGCGCAGGCTCGGGCGCATAGGCGGCCGGGGCCGGACGCTCCGCATAGGCCGGTTGCGGCGGGGCGGCCTGGCGGACCGGCTCAGACTGACGGGCCGGATTGTGCAGAGGCTGATGGGCGGGCTGAGCCGGCGCCTGCGGGCGACGAACCTCGGCCTTGGGCTCAATGGCGGCGATCGAAGCGCCATCCATGCCGGTGGCGACCACCGAAACGCGGATCATGCCGTCCAGAGACGGGTCGAAGGCCGCGCCGAAGATGATGTTGGCCTCGGCGTCCACCTGTTCGGAGATGGCGTTGGCCGCTTCGTCGACTTCCAGCAGGGTCATGTCGAGACCGCCGGTGACATTGACCAGGACCGCCTTGGCGCCCTTGAGCGACACTTCATCCAGCAGCGGGTTCTGGATGGCGTTCTGGGCGGCCATCAGGGCGCGGTCGTCGCCGGAGGCTTCGCCGGTGCCCATCATCGCCTTGCCCATCTCGGTCATCACCGTGCGGACGTCGGCGAAGTCGAGATTGATCAGGCCCGGCAGGACCATCAGGTCGGTGATCGAACGGACGCCCGAATGCAGCACCTGGTCGGCCATGCCGAAGGCTTCGGAGAAGGTGGTGCGCTCGTTGGCGACCCGGAACAGGTTCTGATTCGGAATGACGATCAGGGTGTCGACATAGCGCTGCAGCTCGGCGATGCCGGAGTCCGCCAGACGCATGCGGTGGCGGCCCTCGAAGTGGAAGGGCTTGGTCACCACGCCGACGGTCAGGATGCCCCGCTCGCGGGCGCACTTGGCGATGATCGGAGCCGCCCCAGTGCCGGTGCCGCCGCCCATGCCGGCGGTGATGAAGATCATGTGCGCGCCGTCGAGGTGCTCGCCGATCTCAGGGATCGACTCCTCGGCCGCGCTCATGCCGACCTCGGGGTGAGCGCCGGCGCCCAGGCCCTGCGTCACCGTCGCGCCAAGCTGGATGCGCCGGTCGGTCTTCGAGAACGCCAGCTGCTGGGCGTCGGTGTTGGCGACCACGAACTCCACGCCTTCGAGGTGCGCCTCGATCATGTTGTTCACAGCGTTTCCGCCCGCGCCGCCCACGCCGAACACCACAATACGCGGCTTCAGCTCGGTCTCGCGCGGCGCCGTCAGTGCAATAGCCATAGGACCCACCGTCCTCCGCAAATCTGTTGAAGCGCACGCGACCCGCCCGCGGCACGCTCCGATTGGGATGCGGTTAACTTAACGACCATCATCCTTAATCGAACGTAAACCGCTTACATTGAGTCGGAGGTCCGTCGACCCCAAGACAGATGCATTTTTTTGTTGCGCCATAAGGCTTAACGGCGGTTTTGCGGCGAAGTTGCGGCTTCCGTCCGATTGGAACTGCGGCGGCATGGCGCAGGTCCCGGCGAAAGAACACCGGGACCTGGTTAACCTTGACCTATGGTCGGCTAGACTTGACGCTAAAGGTTTTCTCGCAGCCAGGCGGCCGCCTTGGTCACCGGGTTGGCCCCGGGATCGAGGCTTTCCCGGCGAATTCGCGCCCCGGACATAGACTTGGCCGACACCGCTTCGCGGGGGCCGAAGGCCGCGCGATGCAGAACGCCGGCCGCGGCGCAGAAGGCCGGACCCGAGGCCGCGTCGGCCAGGTGGGGCACCCGCCGAGGACGCCCCAGGCGAACCGGACGG
>TARA_R100000935_G_scaffold18088_2_pt1 | contig 68738 bp, 60 predicted proteins | sample TARA_R100000935 | Tara Oceans TARA_R100000935 (sample SAMEA2621502) | marine metagenome | biome: marine biome (ENVO:00000447); feature: surface water layer (ENVO:00002042); material: "saline water (ENVO:00002010), including plankton (ENVO:xxxxxxxx)" | depth 5 m
TACCTCCTTCGTCGAATAGCCTCCCCGCCCGCTTCGTGGTTGTATGAGCCTGAGCGTCCCTTTGGGCGCGGCGAATAACAACAAGCAGCGACGACGGCGAGGAGCGGAGCATGAGTTACGCGGAAGCCTACCAGCGGGCGCGGCAGGACGCCGACGGCTTCTGGGCCGAGCAGGCCCAGGCCGTGGCCTGGTACCAGGCCCCCACCCGCATTCTGGACACCCTGCAGGACGGCACCCACCGCTGGTTCGGCGACGGCGTGCTCAACACCAGCTACCTGGCACTGGACCATCAGATCGAACAGGGCCGCGGCGAGCAGCTGGCGCTGATCCACGATTCCCCGGTCACCGCCAGCCAGCAGCGCTTCACCTTCAACCAGCTGAGAGACCGGGTGGCGGAACTGGCCGGCGCCCTCGCGCGGCTGGGCGTGGGCAAGGGCGACGGCGTGGTGATCTATCTGCCCATGGTGCCGGAAGCGGCCATCGCCATGCTCGCCTGCGCGCGGCTGGGCGCGGTGCATTCGGTGGTGTTCGGCGGTTTCGCCGCCCACGAGCTGGCGATCCGCGTGGACGATGCCAAGCCCAAGGTGGTGCTGACCGCCTCCTGCGGCATCGAAATCGACCGGGTGATTCCCTACATGCCGCTGGTCAGCGGCGCCCTGGAGCAGGCGGCGCACCGGGTCGAGGCGGTGCTGGTGCTGCAGCGGGACGCCGGCCCGGCGGACCTGACCGGCACCGGCTTCAAGGACTGGCGGGCGGAAGTCACCGGCAGCGAGCCGGCGGCGCCGGTGCCGGTGAACGCCGCCGACCCGCTGTACATCATGTACACCTCCGGCACCACCGGAAAACCCAAGGGCATCGTGCGCGACAACGGCGGCCACGCGGTGGCGCTGCTGTACGCGCTGCGCCAGGTGTACGGCATGCGCGCCGGCGAAGTCTGGTGGGGCTGCTCGGACGTGGGCTGGGTGGTGGGCCACTCGTTCATCGTCTACGCGCCGCTGCTGGGCGGCTGCACCACGGTGATGTTCGAGGGCAAGCCGGTGAAGACACCGGACGCCGGCGCCTACTGGCGGGTGGTGCAGGAACACGGCGTGCAGGGCCTGTTCGCGGCGCCCACCGCGTTCCGGGCAATCCGCAAGGAAGACCCGGACGGCGAGGCGTTCAAGCGCTACGACGTGAGCAGCCTGCGGCATCTGTTCGTGGCCGGCGAAAAGCTCGACACGCCCACCTATCAGTGGCTCAGCGAGCTAACCGGCCGGCCGGTCTACGACCACTGGTGGCAGACCGAGACCGGCTGGCCGGTGACCGCGCCCTGCACCGGCCTGGGCCAGACCGAGGTGCGCGGCGGCTCCACCAACCGGCCGGTGCCCGGCTACCAGGTGGAGGTGCTGGACGCCAACAGCCGGCCGCTGGGGCCCGACGAGGAAGGCGCCATCGTGCTGCGCCTGCCGCTGCCGCCGGGCTGCGCCCAGACCCTGTGGAACGACCACCCGCGCTACCTGGACGCCTACCTGAACACCCACCCCGGCTACTACCACACCGGCGACGGCGGCTATCTGGACGCCGACGGCTTCGTCTACATCATGGGCCGCACCGACGACGTGATTAACGTCTCCGGCCACCGGCTCTCCACCGGCGTGATGGAGGAGCACATCGCCACCCACCCGGCGGTGGCGGAATCCGCCGTGGTGGGCATGCACGACGAGCTTTGCGGCGAAGTACCGGTGGGCCTGGTGGTGCTCAAGGACGGCGCCGACATCGACGAGCCGCGCCTGGAACAGGAACTGGTGGCGCTGATCCGCGACCAGGTGGGCGCCGTGGCCCGCTTCCGCCGTGCCCTGGTGGTGCCGCGCCTGCCCAAGACCCGCTCCGGCAAGACCCTGCGCGCCGCCCTGCGCAAGATGGCCAACGGCCGCGACTTCCCGCTGCCCTCCACCATCGACGACGCGGCCATTCTCGACGAGATCGCCGTGGTACTCAGCCGCGACGGCCTGGTGCCCGCGCCGGGCAAACCGCAATAACGGAGGACCCCGTCATGGCCCTGAAGAAAAGCGTCTCGGAACTGGTGGCCGCCGCCGAAGCGCGCATCGAGCGGCTCACCCCGGAACAGGCGCGCGCCCTGCTGGACGACCCGGACGTGCGCTTCGTGGATATCCGCGACGTGCGCGAGCTGAAACGGGAAGGCACCGTGCCCGGCGCCCTGCACGCGCCGCGCGGCATGCTGGAATTCTGGGTCGACCCGGATTCGCCCTACCACAAAGCCGACTTCGCCAGCGGCCAGCGCTTCGTCCTGTTCTGCGCCCTCGGCCACCGCTCCGCCCTCGCCACCGCCCAGCTCATGGATATGGGGTTTGGGCCGGTGTGTGACATCGAAGGAGGCTTTGAAGCGTGGCGTGGCGCGGGCGGGAAGATCGAGGAGAAGAGTTAATAGTTAACAGTGAATAGTTAATAGCGAAAACACCGTTTCAGAGAGGCTTGGCGCGAGATCCGGCATCCACCTCTCGGCTACGCTTTGTTTTCGCTGTTAACTGTTAACTATTCACTGTTCACTGCGCCGACGGCAGTCGGCGCGGACTTCTTGAAGTCCGCGTTCGGCGATCAGGCCGTTTTGGAAGGCGTGCTGGGCCATCTCCAGGCTGTCCTTGGCGAGGATCATCTGGCAGCCGCTTTGCGCCACGCGGTCGGCGAGCGCCTGGATCGCCTGATCCCGGTCCTCGCCTTGATGCACGTGGCGGATATAGATGGTGTGGATGCGGCCCGGGTAGCGGGCCACCAGGTCGGCGTACACTTCCGGGTCGTGCTGGCCGCTGTCGCCGATCAAAACGAACGGCAGCTGTTGATAGAGCGACAGCATGCGCTCGATCAGCATCGCCTTGTGGTCCTTGGCGCGGATCGGCAGCGGCCGCTGCAAGGTGACGCCCCACTCGCGCAGGAACAGCACCGGCCCGTGGGGAATGTGGTTGAGGCGGAAGAATTCCACCAGCACGTCGTAGATGCTCCAGGGGCCCCGCGACACGTACAGCATGGGGCGGCGGCGCTCGCCGCTTTCGCCGTGGAACAGCGCCCGGTAGAACGCGGACACGCCCGGAAAGGCGGTGCGGTGGCGGGCCTTGGCGATAAACAGCTGGTACATCATGGTCAGCTTGCTGGCGACGCCGGTGTAGATCACCGTGTCGTCGATGTCGCTGACCACCGCCAAGTCCACCTCGCGGGGTGGAATATAGATCTCGGCGGTGGCGGCCACGCTGCGTTCGCCGGACGGCGCGTCGCCCTTATCCGACGCGGGCAGCAGCTCCAGCCGCGCCTGCTGCCAGAAAGCGCCGTCGGGCAGCGGCTCCTCGATCGGCAGTTGCACGCTGAAATAACCGTCCCGGTCGGTGGTGACGCTGGCGCGCGCGTCGCCCACGGTGACCGCCACCCGGGCGTCGCGGATGCCCCAGCGGGCGGTGCGGCGGGCGATGTTGACCAGGTCGTCGAGCGGCCCCTCGCCCAGCTTGAGCCCCAGGCCCGGCTGCCGGAACACCCGCCCCATCAGGAACACTTCGTCCCGGGAACCGTAACCCCGATAGGTCTGGATCACCGGGCCGCCACGGCTGCCGGCGCGCCGCGCCGGGCGCGCCAGAAAACGCAGCATTTTGCGCAGACCGCGATACACGGCCCGCGGCGACGGCAAGATCATCATCCGGTCCTTATCAGGCGATCGGCGGTTCGCCGGTGAGCCCCGGCCCGCGTTCGATATCCGAGGTGAAGACTTCCAGATTCTGCGCCACTTCGCGCACTTCCTCGAAGCGGGCGATGTGGTACAGGGCTTCGCCCTCGTTGACCAGCGGCAGGTTGTTGCGGCCCACCAGAATACCCGCGCAGGGCGATTCGATGGTCACGTCCTCGCCGCCGAACGGGCTGGAGATACGGCCGATCAGCTGGCCTTTGCGCAGCCAGGCGCCCAGCGCCACCAGCGGCAGGAACACGCCGTCGCGCTCGGCGCGCACCCAGCTCGAGGAGCGGGCGATGTGCGGCTCCATGGGCGCGCGGGTGCGGCGCGGGCCGGTCATGTGCAGATGGTGCATGATGTTGAGCACGCCTTTCACGCCGGCGCGGATCGAGCTCTCGTCGAAGCGCAGCGCTTCACCGGCTTCGTAGGTGATCACCGGAATGCCCTGGGCCTCGGCCACTTCGCGCAGGGTGCCCTCGCCGAGCACCGAGTTGATCACCACCGGCACGCCGAACGCGGCGGCCATGGCGGCGGTGTCCTCGTTGGAGAGGTCGGCGCGGATCTGCGGCAGGTTGGCGCGATGGATGGCGCCGGTGTGCAGGTCCACCGCGTGGGTGGCGCGGTCCAGCACCTGGGTCTTGAACTGCCAGGCCATGCGCGCGCCCAGGCTGCCGGTTTCCGAGCCGGGGAACGAGCGGTTGAGATCACGGCGGTCGGGCAAGTACCGGGTCTTGTGAATAAAGCCGAACACATTGACCACCGGCACCGCCAGCAGGGTGCCGTTAAGCCGGTTGAGCGACGAATGACGCAGCAGCCGGCGGATGATTTCCACGCCGTTCAGCTCATCACCGTGGATCGCCGCGCTCACCAGCAGCACCGGCCCCGGCCGCCGCCCGTGGATCACATGAATCGGCACGTTCAACGGCGTCTGCGTATAAAGCTGCGCCAGCGGCAACTCCACCTTGACCCGGGTACCCGGCATCACCCGCGTGCCGTTCAACTCAAACGGCGCCGCCTTCTCTTCCTGTTTGTTCTTGCGGTTACTGCTCGTCATCACTCACCGGATTCTTGTTTTAGCTGTTAACTATTCACTATTAACCGTTAACTCTTAACTACCCCTTCGCCCCTTTCGTCTGGGTACGATGCGGCCGAGCATGACTCTCAATAAACTTCACCACCATGCCGGCCACGTCTTTATTGGTGGCCGCTTCAATACCTTCCAGCCCCGGCGAGGAGTTCACTTCCATCACCAGCGCGCCGTGGTGGGAACGCAGAATGTCCACGCCGGCCACGTTCAGGCCCATGATGCGCGCCGCGCGCACCGCGGTGGCGCGCTCTTCCGGGGTAATGCGGATCAGGCTGGCGGTGCCGCCCCGGTGCAGGTTGGAGCGGAACTCGCCGGGCAGCGCCTGGCGCTTCATGGCGGCGATCACCTTGCCGCCCACCACGAAACAGCGGATGTCGGCGCCGCCGGCTTCCTTGATGTACTCCTGCACCATCACCGAGACGTTCAGGCCCATGAAGGCCTCGATCACCGATTCCGCCGCCTTGCGGGTTTCCGCCAGCACCACGCCGATGCCCTGGGTGCCTTCCAGCATTTTGATCACCAGCGGCGCGCCGCCGACCATGTTGATCAGGTCGGGAATGTCGTCCGGTGAGTGGGCGAAGCCGGTCACCGGCAGGCCCACGCCCTTGCGGGACAACAGCTGCAGGGAGCGCAGCTTGTCCCGGGAGCGGGAAATCGCCACCGATTCGTTGACCGGGAACACGCCCATCATTTCAAACTGGCGCAGCACCGCGGTGCCGTACTGGGTCACGGACGCACCGATACGCGGGATCACCGCATCGAAGCCTTCCAGCACCTGGCCTTTGAAATGAATCTCCGGCTTGTGGGAGACCATGCTCATATAGCAGCGCAGGGTGTCGATCACGTGCATTTCGTGACCGGCGTCCTCGCCCGCCTGAACCAGACGGCGCGTGGAATAGAGGTGCTTGTTCCGGGACAGAATCGCTATCTTCATGGTTGATGCTCGTTGCCACCGAGTAAAAATGAAGCCTGGGGATGCACCACCAACTGATCCATGGCGGTACGCCCGAGCAACATGCGAAATTTCATGGTGTCACGGTCGGTGAGGGTCATCTCCACCAGCCAGCGGCGCCCGCCCACGGCGAGCAGGGTCTTGATCACCGGGCGTTCTTCCCGGTGACCGCCGGAATCCGTCACCACACGACGGTCCAGCAGGGGCGCTTCGCATTCCCGGGACTGGTCGGAATCCTGAAACGGATGAATACAGAACCGGATCCACTCGCGCCCGTCACGCTGGAAACTGGTCACTTTGAAGGCGTGCAGCGCGGAGGTGCGCGCGCCGGTATCCACCTTCATCTTGATCGCCTTGATCCCCAGATCGGGCAGGCTGGCCCATTCCCGCCAGCCCACGGTGGTTTTATTCATGCGCTTGCTCTTTTGCCAGGAAGCCTTTGGATAATAAAAAACCCCGCCGCGCCCCCGGCACGCCGACTTTTCGGCAGAGTACACAGGGACGCCCGGCGGGGCCAGACAATAGCGTAAATTTTACCGGCGGGCCGCGCCCGCCGGGCGCTTCAGGGCGCCAGCCAGTTTTCCAGTATACGCCCCTCGCGAACCCGCTGCGGGTGATCCCCCACGTCCAGCCGGGCCACTTCCTGGCCGCTTTCGTAGGAGAATACGGACATCTGGTCGGTGCCGCTCCAGGAGATATAGCAGTGCTCGCCGTCCCCGCTGGTGGTCACCCAGTAGGGCTTCTCGCCGATGCCGGTGAAGATGGTGTATTCGAAGGTCTCCCGGGAGACGATCGCCACATAGTCGCTCATGGTGCCGGCCACGCACAGGGTGCTCTGGTCACCGCTCAGGGCGATGCCGTGGTGGGCGGAGTCGTTGACGTACTTCTCGCGGGGCAGATTGGGCACCAGGTTGGGCAGGTGCGCCAGACGGGTGACGCGATCCTCCTCCATGTCGTACTCCAGGAAGCCGTGGAAGAACGACACCTGGAAGTAGAAATAGCGCTCATCGTCGGTGTGCGCCATCGGCCGGATCGCCGGGCTCAGGTGGGTGTAGCCCGCTTCGTCCAGCTTTTCACGCAGGTCGAAGCGCTTGATGATCTCGAAGGTCTCTGCGTCGACGATCTGGAACAGACGCTCGCCCTTGGTCAGCTGCTTGACCACCCGGCCCCGGTCCAGCGGCGTGAACACCTGGCCGATGGCGGCGTGGAAGATGCGCTCGCCGTCCTCGGAGTAGATGTTCTCATGGGGGGAATCCCCGGACGGGAAATTGCCCACCTCTTCGCCTGTGGCCACGTCCAGCACATGCACCACGCCGCCGGTGGAGGCGGACACCGCCACATGCTTGCCGTCCGGCGAGATCGCCATATGGTCGGAGCGGTAGCCGTCCACCTGGAAGCGCCACACCACTTCGCCGGTGATCACGTCCAGCGCCACCACATCCGCGAAGCTGGGCCGCGACACCACCAGCAGGCGGCCGTCGTTGGAGCTGTACATGTCGTCCACGTACTGGTGGTTGCCCTCGCCGATCAGCAGGCGCACGCCCTGGAAGAACAGCAGCCGCACCGGGTTCAGGTAGATCTCGGTGATGCGCTGGCTCTTATCGGGGATCGCGTTGATGGTGCCGAGCGGCTCATAGGTCTCCGCGTCGATCACGTTGACCGTGCCTTCCCAGTTATTGCCGACGAAGATCACGTCGCGGGTCTGGTCGGAGAACTCGGGCGGCGAGAACAGATTGAACGGCCAGCCGGCCGCCACCGGCGCGGCCACCAGCATCAGCGCCAGGCACAGCCCGGCCCGTGCGGCTGAAAACGAAGGAACAGGGAGCGTCGCCATGGTCCACCTTTCTGTTGTTGTGATTCGAAGGAATGCCTTAATCGGTACCTTCGTACAAGAACGGAAAGGTTTCCATTGACGATGTGTAACAGCGGACCCCGGCCGGGGCCCGCCGATCGGGGACGATCAGGACAGTTTGCGGCCGTTTTTGGCGGCGATGCGCAGGCGCAGGGCGTTGAGCTTGATAAAGCCTTCCGCGTCTTTCTGGTCGTAGGCGCCGGCGTCGTCCTCGAAGGTGGCGATGGAGGCGTCGAACAGGCTGTCGTTCTCGGAGCGGCGGCCGACCACGGTGGCGGCGCCTTTATACAATTTCATGCGCACTTCGCCGTTGACGTTCTCCTGGGTGGCGTCGATCAGCTTCTGCAGCGCCAGACGCTCCGGGGACCACCAGTAGCCGTTGTAGAGCAGCTCGGCGTACTTGGGCATCACCGAGTCCTTCAGGTGGGCGGATTCGCGGTCCAGGGTCAGCGACTCGATGGCGCGGTGCGCGGGCAGCATGATGGTGCCGCCGGGGGTTTCGTAGCAGCCCCGCGACTTCATGCCCACATAGCGGTTCTCGACGATGTCGAGACGGCCGATGCCGTTGTCGCCGCCCAGCTTGTTGAGCTTGCTGAGGATCTCGGCGGCGCTCAGGCGTTCGCCGTCGATGGCGACGATGTCGCCCTTCTCATAGGTCAGGGTCACGTAGGTGGGCTTGTCCGGCGCCGCTTCCGGGCTGACGCTCCAGCGCCACATGTCTTCCTCCGCTTCCCACCACGGATCTTCCAGGTTGCCGCCCTCGTAGGAGATGTGCAGCAGGTTGGCGTCCATGGAGTACGGGGATTTTTTCTTTTTGTTGGTGAAGTCCACCGGGATCTCGTGGTCCTCGCAGAACTGCATCAGCTTCTCGCGGGAATTCAGGTCCCACTCGCGCCAGGGCGCGATCACCTGGATGCCCGGGGCCAGCGCGTAGGCGCCCAGCTCGAAGCGCACCTGGTCGTTGCCCTTGCCGGTGGCGCCGTGGGAGATGGCGTCGGCGCCGGTCTCGGCGGCGATCTCCACCAGGCGCTTGGCGATCAGCGGCCGGGCGATGGAGGTGCCGAGCAGGTACTCGCCCTCGTAGATGGCGTTGGCGCGGAACATCGGGAACACATAGTCGCGCACGAACTCTTCGCGCAGGTCCTCGATATAGATTTCCTTCACACCCATCGCCTTGGCCTTGGCGCGGGCCGGTTCCACTTCCTCGCCCTGACCGATATCAGCGGTGAAGGTGACCACTTCGCAGTTGTAGGTTTCCTGCAACCACTTGACGATCACGGAGGTATCCAGGCCACCGGAATAGGCCAGCACCACCTTGTTGATATCAGACATGCGTCACTCCAAGAACTCGCGATTAGAAAGGCGCGTATTGTACCCGCGCCCGTCCGCCGCCGTCACCTGTCCCAAGGTGCGGTTATCGGGTAGCATGTCGACCGCTGACTGGAGAGAGCATGACTAATCAACACCCGTCCCTGGCCCTGCGCTTCCGCGGCTTCCTGCCGGTGGTGGTGGACGTTGAAACCGGGGGCTTCGACGCCCGCAACGACGCCCTGCTGGAAATCGCCGCGGTACTGCTGGACATGGACGCCCGCGGCCACCTGCGCCCGTCGACCCGTGTGCACTTCCACGTCGACCCCTTTCCCGGCGCCAATATCGAGCAGGCGGCGCTGGATTTCACCGGCATCGACCCCAACAACCCGCTGCGCGGCGCGGTGGGCGAACTGACCGCCCTCAAGGGCGTGTTCGAGCCGGTGCGCAAGGCGGTCAAAGCGCACGGCTGCAACCGGGCGGTGCTGGTCGGGCACAACAGCTTCTTCGACCAGGGCTTTCTCAACGCCGCCAGCGAGCGCGCCGACATCAAGCGCAACCCGTTTCATCCGTTTTCCAGCTTCGATACCGCCACCCTGGCCGGGCTGGTATACGGGCAGACCGTGCTGGCCAAGGCCTGCGAAGCGGCCGGCATCCCCTTCAATCAGCGCGACGCCCACTCCGCGCTGTACGACGCCACCCGCACCGCCGAGCTGTTCTGCTCCATGGTCAACCGCTTCCGCGACCTGGGCGGCTGGCCGCCGCCGCCGGCCGGCGAGATGCCGCCGACCCTGGCGCGCGCGCTGGATTAGGGGTCTCTCGGATCCTGCCGGGAGCTCCCGCTCCCTTTCGCGGGCGGGGCCCGCTCCCACAAGGACCGCTCCCACAAGCCTCGCTCAAGCACACACAAAAAAAGGGCGCCGAGAAGGCGCCCTTTTTTATCGTCGCTGAGAGCTGAGCGTTACAGCTTCTCGGCGTTCTCGGACAGGTAGGACGCAACGCCGGCCGGGTTGTCCTGCATGCCCTGGTCGCCTTTCTGCCAGCCCGCGGGGCACACTTCACCGTGCTCCTCGTGGAACTGCAGGGCGTCAACCAGACGTACCAGCTCGTCGATGTTACGACCCAGGGGCAGGTCGTTGATCAGCTGGCTGCGTACCACGCCTTTGTTGTCGATCAGGAAGGCACCGCGGAACGCCATGCCGCCTTCGGATTCGACATCGTAGGCCTGGGAGATCTGGTGGTTCATGTCCGCAGCCATGGTGTATTTCACCGGACCGATACCGCCGTCGTTGATGGCGGTGTTGCGCCAGGCGTTGTGGGTGAAGTGGCTGTCGATGGACACGCTGATCACTTCCACGCCGCGCTCTTTGAATGCGTCCATGCGGTGATCCAGGGCGATCAGTTCGGACGGGCACACAAAGGTGAAGTCCAGCGGATAGAAGAACACCAGGCCGTATTTACCCTTGATGGCCTCGGAAAGGGTGAATTCATCCACAATGCTGCCGTCACCCAGGACGGCGGGAACCGTAAAATCAGGTGCGGGTTTACCTACCAGTACGCCCATGTTTTTCCTCTCTGCGTTGAATCAATGTTGAAGACATCTTCGCACATCCGGCGGCGGCGTCTTGACGCCACCTTTGCACGCCTATCATGGGAATCCCGTGCCAGGATTCAACAGGCCGGCCCATTGGCAATGATTGGCAAAACCAATGGGCCGTCGGCGTCGGTTCAGGCGTCGCCTTCCACGGCGGCGCTTTCCACCAGCTCCTTGAGCTGACCGGAGCGGTACATTTCCATGATGATGTCGCACCCGCCGACCAGCTCACCGCTCACCCACAGCTGCGGGTAAGTGGGCCAGTTGGCGTATTCCTTCAGGCTCTGCCGGATTTCCGGCGCTTCCAGAATGTTCACGTAGGCAAAGGGTTTGCCGACGCTGGTCATGGCTTCCACCACCTGGGCGGAGAAGCCACATTGGGGAAACTGAGGTGTGCCCTTGATGTAGACGAGCACCGGATTTTTCGCGATCTGGTCCTTGATGACCTGAATCACATCATCCATAGAAACCACCTGCCTGCTGATAGTGAAAGGCGTCAGTATAACACCGACGCCCGGTTTTCTGCTGTATCCGCAGACAGTGGGGGCAACGCCGGCCGGTTTCAACCGGCATGGCGCGCCAGCCGCATCAGAAACCCACCCTGACGCCCATGTAGGCGGTACGCGGGCTGTTGGGACGGGCGCCGTCCGGGGAACGGGCGACGATTTCCTGGTCGTCGAACAGGTTGTCCACCTTGGCGTAGACCTCCACGTTGCTGCGCAGATAGTAGGACGCCGCCAGATCCACCACCAGATAGTCGTCGGTGCTGCGGAAGGCGGGCTCGTTGGAACGGTCGCAGGTGTTGTCCACGCACACCTCGTCCACATAGGTGGTGGTCAGGTAGGCGCCCCACTGGGCGGGACGCTCCAGGCCCAGGGTCAGGCTGAGCTGGTTTTCCGGCAGGTACGGCAGCACGTCGCCGTCCTGCACGCTCAGGTCGTCGGCGGTCTCGGTGATTTCACCGTCGGTGTAGGTGTAGGCCAGGCGCACCGGCGCGGTGAGGCCGTTGCCCTGCCACAGACGGCTGTTGAGGCCCAGCTCCAGCCCCTGCACCTGGGATTCACCGAAGCTCTGCGAGCCGATGGTGTCGCCGTTGGGGCACGGCGCCGCCACCGAGCAGTTGTTGACGGTGTTCTCGTAGTCACTGAAGAAGGCGATGGCGTCGGCGCTGAACGGGCCGCTCCAGTAGCGCACGCCGGCCTCGTAGTTGACGCTTTTCTCCGGATCGGTGCCCTCGGCGGAAGACGCGCCGGGGGGCGCGAAACCCTGGTGCACGCCGGCCAGCAGCGCCCAATGATCGTCCAGCAGCCAGGTGGCGCCCAGGCCGGCCATCAGCTCGTCGACCTGATTGTCGACCCGCTGGCTGACCACGCTGCGGCCCGGGTCGGCATAGCGCCTGGCTTCGCTGTCCACGTCCTCGTAGCGCAGCGAGGCGGTCAGCAGCAGCTGGTCGAGGCGGATGTGATCCACCATCCAGGCGGAGAAGGCGTCCGCTTCCTCGACGCGGTTGTCGCCGCCGGTGGGCTCGATGTAGCCGCTGCGCACCAGGCTGCCGTTCTGCTGCTCGAACACCTCGATGGGCTGGTAGCGGTCCACCTCGTCCTGATGGAAGCGCACGCCGGCAACCAGATCGTGGCGCACCGAGCCCCATTCAAAGCCGTGGGACAGCTCGGTCTGGATGCCTTCCGAGGTGTACTCGCGGTTGTTGTTTTTGAGACGCACGTCGGCCACGTCCTGGTCGCCGTCCAGGATCGCCTGGGCGTTGGCGTCGCCGTTGTTGGCGTCCTCGATCAGGTCACCGATGCTCTGGCCGCCGGCGCTGGCCACCTTGAACCAGTTGCGCTGGAACTTGTTGCGGTAGAGGGCGGTTTCCAGGCTGGTGTCGCTGCCCAGCACCAGGTGATGCCGCAGGGCCACGCCGTCATGGTCGTTGTCCATCTGGTCAAAGGCGCTGAGCCCGTAGCGGCGGTTGGCGTCATCACTGAAATCGCGGTCGGTGAGGCCCAGGTAGCTGTGGTTGGAGACCTCGCTGGAGTGCGACAGCTTGAGCTCCACGGCCTGCTTCACATCGGCGGTGTCGGGGCTGGTCCAGCGCAGCTTGGCCACGTAGTCCTGCTTGTCGAAGCCGGTGTCCCGGTTGGAGCGGTCCACATCCTTGAAGCCGTCGCTGCGCTGCTGGTGGGTCTCCAGCAGGAAGCCCCACTGGCCTTCGCTGGCGCCGTACCAAACGTGGCCGCGCTGATGGCGGTCCTCGCCGGCCTCCAGCTGCACCATGCCGGCCTCATCGGTGGGAATCGGCGTGGACAGCACGTTCAGCGCGCCGCCCACGGTGAAGGGCCCGTAACGCAGGGTGTCCGGGCCTTTCAGCACCTCCACGCCGTGGAAGCGGCCGGCGCTGGGGAAATAATAGGCCGCCGGCGCCGCGTAGGGCGCGGGGGCGATGGGAATGCCGTCTTCCATCACGGTGATGCGGTCACTGCGGTTGGTGCCGGTGCCGCGAATACCGATATTGGGCCGCAGGCCGTAGCCCTCTTCCTCCTGCACATAGACGCCGGGCACATCGCGCAGCATGCGGTGCACGTCGGTATATTCCTTTTTCTCCAGATCCTCGTTGGACAGCACATGGGCCGAGCCGGACAGGCTGAAGGTGTCCTCGTTGGAGCCGATGATGTCCACGGAGGGCAACCGGTTGGTGTCGGCGGCCAGGGTTTCGGCGAGCAACAGGGCGGAGGCACCGCCAAGGGCGCAGAGCGCCAGGGGGGCATTGCGTCGTTTCATCGTTATGGTTCCTGCGACGTGTATGTTTTGTAAGTCGCGGGGAATCATAATGAAAACAATTCTCATTAACAGCTAACTGGGTTTACCTATCTCCCTGTTTTTTTGTTCGTTTTCGGTAAGGCCGTAACCGCCGCCGCCCGGCGACGCCAGCAGCAGGCGGTCACCGGGGCGAGCGTGGCCGGTGAACTTGGGCGGCAGCGCCTCGCCGTTCAGGCGGTTCTCGCCGGCGGCGCCGGGGCCGCCTCCTTCCAGCCCCCAGGGCCGGTGGCGGCGCCGTTCGGTGAGCAGGGTGAAGCTGGCGGGGGCGAGAAATTCCAGCTCCCGCTCGATGCCGTCGCCGCCCCGGTGGGCGCCCTCGCCGCCGCTGCCCCGGCGCAGCGCGTAGCGGCGCACCCGCAGCGGGTAGTGCTCTTCCAGGCTTTCGATGGGCGTGTTCAGGGTGTTGGTCATGTGGCTGTGCACCGCCGCCAGGCCGTCGCCGTGGCGGTGGCCGCCCATGCCGCCGGCCATGGTTTCGTAGTAATCCCAGGGCCGCGCCCCGCCCTCGCCGCTCTCGCCCATGGCCAGGTTGTTCATGGTGCCCTGGCTGGCGGCGGGAATTTCCCCCGGCAAGGCCTGGGCCAAAGCCCCCAGGACCACATCGACGATCCGCGAGCTGGTTTCCACATTACCGGCGGCCACCGCGCCCGGGCGGCGCGCGTTGACCAGGCTGCCCGCCGGCGCCGACAGCGCGATCGGCCGGAACAGGCCGGCGCAGGACGGCGCGTCGTCCGGAAGCAGGCAGCGGAAACAGTAGTAGGCGGCGGCCGCCGCCACCGACAGCGGGCAGTTGATGTTGCCGCTGACCTGGTCGGCGGTGCCGGTGAAGTCCAGCTCGGCGCCGTCCCCCTGTACCCGCAGGGTGACCACCAGCGGGATGTCGAACCGCCCCTGGCCGTCGTCATCCATCACGTCGCTGAAGCGGTACTCGCCGTCGGCCAGGTCCGCCAGGCGCTGGCGCATGCGCCGCTCGCCGTAGGTGTTGAGGGCGTCCAGGGACGCGCGCAGCGCCTCCAGGCCGCGCTCGCCGATCAGCGCCGCCAGCCGCCGGGCGCCCGCCTCGCAGGCGCTGGCCTGGGCGGCGAAATCGGCGAACCGGGGCACGTCCAGGGGCAGCGCGTCGCCCTCGCCGAGCCCCGCCAGCCGGCGGCTCAGCGACAGCTGCCAATCGCCTTCGCGCTTGAGCCATTGCGGGGCGATCACCAGCCCCTCCTCGTCCAGGGTCTTCGACACCGGCATGGAGCCGGGGCTGTGCGCGCCGATATTGGCGTGGTGGGCCCGGGTCACGGTGAAGGCGGCCAGCCGCTCGCCGGCGAACACCGGCGCCACCACCGTCACGTCGGGCAAATGGGTGCCGCCCAGGTAGGGGTCGTTGACCACCAGCAGGTCGCCGGGGCGCCAGTCGCGGCCTTCCACCAGGTCCGCCATGGCGTAGGCCATGGAGCCCAGGTGCACGGGAATGTGCGCGGCCTGGGCGCAGAGGCCGCCGGCGGCGTCGAAGATGGCGCAGGAAAAATCCAGCCGGTCCTTGATGTTGGGCGACAGCGCGCTGGCGCGCAGCAAGGCGCCCATCTCGTCACAAATACCCGCCAGGCGGTTGGCGAAAATACTCAGCTGTACCGGGTCCATGACTCCCCCTGAAAATGCGGTTCACCGATCAGGATACAGGATACCGGCGCGGGAATTGCGTCCCCGCGCCGGCCTCAGTATTATTCAGGGTCCACGCGGCAGCCTCGGCTGCCGTTTTTTGTTTGTAAGCGTTCTTCATCGACCTACAGCGCCAAAGACCATGAGCGAGCAGTTTCTGATCCCCACCTACGCCCGTCAGCCGGTGAGCTTCGAGCGCGGCGAAGGGGTATGGCTATACGATGCCGACGGCAACCGTTTTATGGATGCCGTGTCCGGCGTCGCCGTGTGCAACCTGGGCCACGCCCACCCGGCGGTGACCCGCACCCTGGCGGATCAGGCCGCGCGACTGGTGCACACTTCCAACCTGTACCGGATACCGGCCCAGGAAAAACTGGCCGCGCGCCTGTGCGCGCTGAGCGGTATGGAGAAGGTGTTCTTCTCCAATTCCGGCGCCGAAGCCAACGAGGCGGCGATCAAGCTGGCGCGTCTGCACGGCCACCACCGGGGCAGCGACACGCCGCGCATTCTGGTGATGGAGAACAGCTTCCACGGCCGTACCCTGGCGACCCTGTCCGCCACCGGCAACCGCAAGGTGCAGAAAGGGTTCGAGCCGCTGGTGGAAGGCTTCCAGCACCTGCCCTACAACGACCTGGCGGCGGTGGAAGCCGCCGCGGCCGACGACCAGGCCGGCCACATCGCCGCCGTGCTGGTGGAGCCGGTGCAGGGCGAAGGCGGGGTCAACGTGCCCGACGACGGCTACCTGCGCGGCCTGCGTGAGCTGTGCGACCGCCACGGCTGGCTGTTGATGTTCGATGAAATCCAGACCGGCAACGGCCGCACCGGCACCTATTTCGCGTGCCAAGGCGACGGCGTTCGGCCCGACGTGCTGACCACCGCCAAGGGCCTGGGCAACGGCTTCCCGATCGGCGCCTGCCTGGTGAGCGGTGCCGCTGCGGCACTGTTCGGGCCGGGCAGCCACGGCAGCACCTTCGGCGGCAACCCGCTGGGCTGCGCCACCGCGCTGACCGTGGTGGAAACGCTCAGCGACCAGGTGATCCCGGCGGTCGGCGCCAAGGGCGAGACGCTGCGCGCGGCCCTGCGCGACCGGCTGGCCGACGTGCCGCTGGTCACCGGGGTGCGCGGCCGCGGGCTGATGATCGGCGTGCAGCTCGACCGCGACTGCGGCGAACTGGTGGGCCGGGCCCGCGAGGCGGGCCTGCTGATCAACGTCACCGCCGGCTCGGTGGTGCGGCTGTTGCCGCCCCTGGTGATCAACGACGACGAACTCCGCTTCTTGGTGGACACCCTGGCCCAGGTGATCCGCGACTTTGCCCGTGATCAGGAGAACCCATGAGCAGCCCGCGTCACTTTCTCACTCTGATGGACCTTACGCCCAAGGAGCTGGGGTATCTGATACAGCGCGCCGTGGAGCTGAAAACCATGCTGCACACCGGGCAGTTCCACGAGCCCCTGCGCGGCAAGACCCTGGGCATGATTTTCGAGAAATCCTCCACCCGCACCCGGGTGTCGTTCGAAGTGGCGATGACCCAGTTCGGCGGCGCCAGCGTGTTCCTGTCACCGCGCGACACCCAGCTGGGGCGCGGTGAACCGGTGGAGGATTCCGCCCGGGTGCTGTCGCGGATGGTGGACGCGGTGATGATCCGTACCTTCGACCACGACACCGTGGAGGCTTTCGCCGCCCACTCGCGGGTGCCGGTGATCAACGCCCTCACCGACCAGTTCCACCCCTGCCAGCTGCTCGCCGACATGCAGACGTTCGTCGAGCACCGGGGTAGCATCGCCGGTAAAACCGTGGCCTGGGTGGGCGACGGCAACAACATGTGCGCCAGCTACATCAACGCCGCCGAGCAGTTCGATTTCCAGCTGGTGGTGTGCTGCCCGGAGGGCTTCGAGCCGCCGGCGGACCTGGTGGCGGCGTTCGCCCACCGGGTGACCCTGCAGCGCGACCCCGCCGAGGCGGTGAAAGGCGCCCATCTGGTGGTCACCGATGTGTGGGCCTCCATGGGCCAGGAAGACGAGCAGGCCGACCGCATCAAGCGCTTCTCCGAGTACCAGGTGAACCCGGCACTGATGGACCGGGCCGACCCGGAGGCGCTGTTCATGCACTGCCTGCCCGCCCACCGGGGCGAGGAAGTCAGCCGCGACATGCTAGACGATCCGCGCGCGGTGGTCTGGGATGAGGCGGAAAACCGGCTGCACGCGCAGAAAGCGCTGTTGGAGTTTTTGCTTACCGGGACGCATTAAGGGTTATTGGTCCTCGCGGCAGACGCGGTTGCGGCCGCCGGTCTTGGCCCGGTACAGGGCGCGGTCGGCACGGCCCAGCAGCTGGTCCACGGTTTCCTTGCCCCGGTAGCTGGCCACCCCCGCCGACAGGCTCACCACCGGCGGCCCACGGCGATCCTCGAAGCTGCGCGAGGCCCAGCTTTCGCGCAGCCGCTCGGCCACCAGCTCGGCGCCGGCCAGATCGCTCTGCGGCAGCACCAGAATGAATTCCTCACCGCCCAGCCGGGCCAGGTAGTCCCCCTCGCGCAGATTATCCAGGGTGTGCTCGGCGAACTGCCGCAGCACCCGGTCGCCCATGTCGTGGCCGTACTCGTCGTTGATGCGCTTGAAATGGTCCAGGTCCACGTAGCACACCGAGAACGGATAAATCTGGTTGTCCGCGAGCGCCTTCTGGTGCTCCAGCACTTCCAGAATATGGCGGCGGTTGAACAGACCGGTGAGATCATCGCGGATCGCCAGGTCGCGGACCTGTTCCAGGGCGTCCGCCAGCGCCTGGTTCTTTACCGCCAGGCTGCGCCGCAGGCCGTTCACGCCGCTGCCGGTCACCGCGAAGCTCAGCGCCACCAGGGTAAAGATCAGCCACTGCAGCAACTCCAGGCTCAGGCTCAGCCGCAGACCCCGGGTCGCCAGCGCCAGGGCCAGCATCAGCGCGTAGCCGACGCTGGCCAGCAGCGCCAGCGACAGCAGCGACCGGGCGCCGAGCCGGAACGACACCAGCAGCAACAGGGGGAAGAACAGAATCATGGCGCTGATGCGCGCCTCGTTCATGGGAAACGCGGCGATCAGAAAGGCGACCACCAGGCCCAGGGCCATGGGCACGGACAGGCTGGGTTCCCGCCATTCAAGGGTGGCGCCGGTTTCAATCAGCAGCAGATACACCACCGTGATCACCGCCAGCGCGCCGAGCAGCAGGCTCACGTAGAGCCCGCCGGTGTCCAGCGTGCCCCACAGCCACAGCGCCACCACCAGCAGCGCGTGAAACAGCGCCACCGCCGCCAGGGACCGACCGTGGCGAAGCAGCAGACGCCGCTCACTGACCGTCAGCCGGCGCGCCCGGCGCCAATAGCGGCTGTTCACGGCGGACCCGCCGTAATGATCCGATCGCGGCCGGCGGCCTTGGCCTGATAAAGAAGACGGTCGGCGCGCACCAGCACCTCGTCCGGGCTTTCCCCGTGCCCGACCACGGTGAGCCCGACAGAGGCGGTCACCTCCAGGGCCGGCGCGGCCATGAAGCGCTGGGCGCGCAGCGCGCTCATCAGACGCTCCACGCTGGTGAGCGCCTGCTCCATGTCGATGACCGGGAGCATGATCAGAAACTCCTCGCCACCCAATCGCGCGGCCATGTCCTTGTCGCCCAGGTAGCGGCGGGTGAGCTCGGCGAACCGCACCAGCACCTGATCACCGAACAGGTGCCCGTGGCGGTCGTTGATGCGCTTGAAGTGGTCCAGGTCGACGAAGCCCACCGCCAGCAGAAACGCCCCGCGGCGGGCCTGGCCGCAGGCCTTGGCGAGCAGCTCCATGGCGTGGCGGCGGCTGTACAGGCCGGTGAGCTCGTCCTTCACCGCCAGGTCCTGGATCCGCTCGAGCAGCTCGGCGAGCTGGCCGTTACGCTCGCGCAGCCGCAAACGAATGGTGGTGATCTCGCTGGCCAGCAGCACCATGGCCAGGGTGACCAGGGAAAACAACAGCCACTGGCCCGCCTCCAGCAACGGCTGCGCCAGGTCGCCACGGGCGTTCAGGTAGAGCAATACCAGGGCGTAGCCGGCCACCGCCAGGGCGGCGGCCCGCGCCACCTGCCGGCGGCGCACGCGGAACACGCCCTGGTGCAGGATGGCGAAGAAGAACGCCATCACCGCCAGGCGGCCCTGATCCAGGTAGAGCGCGGACGCCAGTAGAGTGAGGATGCACCAGATCATCACCGGCTCGGTCATCGCCGGGTTGTTCAGCCGCCGGTTCAGGCCGGTGCGGGCGAACAGCAGCAGGCCCAGGTGGCCGGCCCAGATGGTGCCGAACAGGGCGTAAAAGACCGTGGCGCCGCCCCGGAAGAACCCCCATTGCAGGATCAGCCAGCACACCAGGGTGTGCGCGGCGCCGCCCATCAGCAACGAAAACGCCAGGCGGCGCAAACGCAACGCCTGGCGTCGATCGGTGACTGTGGCAAGCCGTCCGTGCATGCGATCCTTCCCCAAGGTCGTCTTCTTATGGCACGGGGATGATAATCAAAACTGTGCACTGAATCACACTTTCGGTCGGGCTTTCACTGCCGGTTGTCCGAACACACCCGCTGCACGGCTTCACGCCAACCCCGGTAGCGGCGCTCCCGCTCGCCCTCTTCCAGCGACGGTTCGAAGGCCCGGTCCGGCTGCCAGTGCTCGGCGATTTCATCCAGATCGCGGAACAGACCACAGCCCAGCCCGGCCAGGTAGGCCGCGCCCAGGGCGGTGGTCTCGGTGACCCGGGGCCGGTCCACCCGCACCCCCAGCACATCGGCCAGGGTCTGGCCCAGCCAGTTGTTGACCACCATGCCGCCGTCCACCCGCAGCGTGGTGGGCCGCTGGGCGCAGTCGGCGGCCATCGCCTCGAGCAAGTCGCGGGACTGATAGCACACCGCCTCCAGACCGGCGGTGACCACCTCGGCGATGCCGGTGTCGCGGGTCAGCCCGAGCAGCGCGCCGCGCGCGTGCGGGTCCCACCAGGGCGCGCCCAGGCCGGTGAAGGCCGGCACCAGATAGACGCCGCCGGCGGAGCCGACACGGCGGGCCAGGGCCTCGGTTTCGCTGGCGTGGGTAATCAGGTTGAGGCCGTCGCGCAGCCACTGGATCGCCGCGCCGGCGACGAAGATCGAGCCCTCCAGCGCGTAGGTGGTCTCGCCGTTCAGCCGGTAGGCCACGGTGGTCAGCAAACGGTTGTCGGAGTGCACCGCCGCGCCGGTGTTCATCACCATGAAACAGCCGGTGCCGTAGGTGCTTTTCACCATGCCCGGCTGGAAGCAGGCCTGGCCCACCAGCGCCGCCTGCTGATCGCCGGCGATGCCGGTCACCGGCACCGCCGCGCCCAGCACCCGGGGGTCGGTGCGGCCGAACTCGCCGGCGCTGTCGCGGACCTCCGGCAGCAGCGACGCGGGAATGTCGAACAGCCGCAGCAGGTCCTCGTCCCAGTGCTGGCCGTGGATATTGAACAGCAGGGTGCGCGACGCATTGGTGGCGTCGGTGGCGTGCACCCGGCCGTCGGTGAGCTTCCACAGCAGCCAGCAGTCAATGGTGCCGAACGCCAGCTCGCCGGCCTCGGCCCGGCGGCGGGCGCCGTCCACGTGCTCCAGCAGCCAGGCCAGCTTGGTGGCCGAGAAGTACGGGTCCAGCAACAGGCCGCTGCGCTCGCGCACCAGGTCCTCGTGGCCTTCCTGCTTGAGGCGTTGGCAGTAATCCGCGGTGCGCCGGTCCTGCCAGACGATGGCCCGCGCCACCGGTTCGCCCGTGGCACGGTCCCAGAGCACCGTGGTCTCGCGCTGGTTGGTGATGCCGATGGCGGCGAGCTGGTCCGCTTCCACCTGGGCGTTGCGCAGCGCCTGCCGGCACAGCGCCAGGCAGTCGTTCCAGATCTCCTGCGCATCGTGCTCGACCCAGCCGTCGTGGGGAAAATGCTGGCGGAATTCCTTCTGCGCCTGCCCCACCGCGACCCCGTCCCGATCAAAGACGATGGCGCGCGAGCTGGTGGTGCCCTGGTCGATTGCGAGAATGAAAGCGGACATACACACCCCGAAAATAGAAATAGAGTTAACAGTGAACAGTTAATAGTGAACAGCGAAACCCGGCGGACGCCCGGGCCTATCTGAGAGGTGTGTTCGCTATTAACTATTCACTATTAACTCTTCACTGTCTTTTGCCGTCCCAGCACGTGCTGGCGGCGTTGTTCGCGGGGCAGGATAACCCGGAAGCGGGCGCCGCCCCAGTCGCTCTCGGACACGGCCACGTCGCCGCCGTGCCAGTCAACGATGCGCTTGACGATGGACAGCCCCAGGCCGTAGCCGCCGCTGGCGCGGTGGCGGCTTTTGTCGAGCCGGGCGAACGGCTTGAAGACCCGTTCGCGCTGGTGCTCGGCGATGCCGGCGCCGTCGTCGTCCACGTCCAGAATCAGGCTGTCGTCCTGCTCGGTCACCGTCATCCGCACCCGGGTTTTCGCGTACCGCAGGGCGTTGGTGACCAGATTCTGCAGAATCCGGTGCAGGTAGCGCGGGTCCCCTTCCACGGTCAGGTCCCGGGAGCCGCGCGCGTCGATCAGGATATCCCCGCGGATGTCCTCCAGCTCCCCGATCAGCTGGTCGCACACTTCCAGCAGGAACACCGGCTGGAACTCGATGTTGGGGGTGCCCTCCTCCAGCCGCGCATAGGTGAGGATCTCGTCGATCAGCTCATCCAACTGCTCGATGTCCCGGTCCAGGGCGTTGAGCTTTTCCCGGCGCTCGTCGGCGGATTCGCAGTCCGCCAGCATCTCCAGGCCGAAGCGCAGCCGCGCCACCGGGGTGCGCAGTTCGTGGGACACCGCCCGGGTCATTTCCCGCTGCGCCTCGATAAGACGGCGGATGTGCGCGGTCATGCCGTTGAAAGTGGCCGCCACCTGGCCGATCGGGTCGTTGCCGGGGATATCCGCGTAGGCGCCCAGGTCGCCGCTGCCCAGCCGCTTCACCGCCCGGTCCAGGCGCCGCAGGCGGGTCTGCAGCGGGCGCACCTGCAGGTAGGTGGACAACGCCACCAGCAGCAGGGCCACCACGCCGGCGATCACCAGCAACTCCCAGGGGAACTGATCGAACAGATGCAGCGGGCCCATCACCAGAATGCGTTCGCCGCCGGGCACCGGCACCAGCACCCGCACGCCGGCGTCGCGCCGGGTGCTGTCGGTGAGGGTGAACACCACCTCGTCGCGCTCCAAACGCCGCTGCTGTTCCACGTCCAGGTCCAGCTCGGTGCGCGGCAGCAGCGTCAGGGGGTAACCGAAATGCTGGTTGAGATCGGCCAAGGCCTGGTCCTGCCGGTTGGCCGGACGGGCGCGCAGGTAGTCGAGCACCAGCATGGCGGTGGCGCGGGCCTGCTGTTCGGAGAGACGGGTCATGACGGCGCGGATATAAAGCGGGTCACCGGGGACCGCGAACAGCACCTCCACCCGTTCGCTGTCCGCGTTGCCGCGCAATACCACCCGGCCTTCCTGCAGATGCAGGCCGTCGCGGTAGGACAGCCCCAGCTCGCCGGCGTCGCGCAGGGTCACCGGGGCGCCGAACATGCGGCTCAGCGAACGCGACCAGGCCTGGCGCTCCTCGTCGCTGGCGCGCTCCCGGTAGCCTTCCGCCATTAAATAGAAGGTGCCGCGGGCCATGCGCTCGCGGTACAGCTGGGAACGATAGTCGTTGACCAGCTCCACGCCGGCATAGGTAAGCGCGCCGATGATCAGCAGTGCCACCAGGATGCCGCCGTAGATTCGGACGAAGATACTGTTCAAATCACACCTGCTGGCGCGGGCGGGCGGACAGCGCCCGCCCCCGTCATCCGCTGCTCATTTCCTTAACGAACAGATAGCCCTTGGAGCGTACCGTCTTGATTCGCTTGGGGTTTTCCGGATCGTCGCCGACCTTGGGCCGGATGCGGGAAATGCGCACGTCGATGGAGCGGTCCTGGCCGTCGTATTGAATCCCGCGCAGTTTCTCGAAGATGGTCTCGCGGGACAGCACCGTGCCGGCGTTGGAGGCCAGCAGCCAGAGCAGGTCGTATTCGGCGCTGGTCAGGTCCACCGACTTTCCGCGCAGGCTCACTTCCCGGGCGGAGTTGTCGATCACCAGGGCGCCGAATTCCAGCCGCGACGGCGAGCTGTCGCGCTCGCTGTCGGTTTCCACCCGCCGCAGCAGGGCGCGGATGCGGGCCAGCAGAACGCGCGGTTTGACCGGCTTGGCGACATAGTCGTCGGCGCCCATTTCCAGGCCCAGTACCTGATCCATGTCGTCGGTGCGTGCGGTCAACATAAGGATCGGGTTCTTGAAGGTGGCGCGCACCTCCCGGCAGACGGTCAGACCGTCGGCGCCCGGAAGCATCAGATCAAGAACCACCAGGTCCGGCTGTTCGGAGCGGATGCGGCGGATGGCTTCCTCGCCGTCGCTCACCACGCTGACGTCGAGACCGTTGGATTGAAGGTATTCACAAGTGAGATCGGCGAGACGCTCATCGTCTTCCACGATCATAATGGTCGGCGGGTTATCCTGCACGCTTGTCATTCCCGTCGTTATCCTTATCGTTTCGTTATTGTCACGGCGCAGCCGCCAACTCTGTTTATACGCATACCCGTGCGGTTGAGCAACCGGAATGAGCCGGCGGGGGCGACACAATATATAGTGGTCGCTCCCCCACTCTCAAGCGCCCCCGTTTTTCGCCCACACCGCTGCACAGCCCACGCACAGTTTATCCACAGGATTTCCCCAACCGGAATGCTTGCAAAAGCCGGAACCCATCTATAACTTGTACTGTTATCGGTCACCGACCCCAACATATTGGGTTTTGTAAAAGTTTTCCGGTTCAGCAGGCCAACGTCTTTCCGCCCCCCGGAAAATGCCGCCGGATCAGCCGCTTACGAGTCCCGGCCCGAATTATGCAGTCCTGAAGTCGCCGACAGTCCGGCCCCCGGCGCGCGCCGCGAACACAACATATGGTGTTTTCGACGCGCCAGCCCACCATTGGCGCCGGACCGGCGGTTTCCGACCCAGGGTCACAACGGTTTTTACAATCAGAATAGCCAGCACAGAGACAACGGAGAGGGCATCATGCACACGGATATGAATCGCGATCAGTCCCACGCGGGCGCGCCCGGCGGCGAAGTCAGCGCCGAACAGGACGTCACCGCCACCGCCCCCGGCCAGCTGCGCGTCATCAAGCGCAACGGCAAGGTGGTTTCCTACGATGACGACAAGATCACCGTGGCCATCACCAAGGCGTTCCTGGCCGTGGAAGGCGGCACCGCGGCGGCCAGCTCGCGCATCCACGACACCGTGGACCGCCTCACCGAGCAGGTCAGCGCCACCTTCAAGCGCCGCATGCCCTCCGGCGGCACCATCCATATCGAGGAAATCCAGGACCAGGTGGAACTGGCCCTGATGCGTAACGGCGAGCACAAGGTGGCCCGCGATTACGTGCTGTACCGCGACCAGCAGGCGCGCAAACGCGCCGAACGCGCCCGCGACCTGCCCGAGCCCAAGCACAAGGTCGACATGACCGTGACCATGGAAGACGGCAGCCGCGCGCCGCTCGACATGGCCCGCCTGGAATACCTGATCCACGAGGCCTGCAGCGGTCTCGAAGAGGTCTACCCGGACAAGATCATCGCCGAAACCGTCAAGAACCTGTACGACGGCGTGTCCATCAAGGACGTCAACACCTCCATGGTGATGACCGCGCGCACCATGATCGAGATGGAGCCCAACTACTCCCAGGTCACCGCCCGGCTGCTGATGGACAAGATCCGCGCCGAGGCCCTGCAGTACCTGGGCGTGGGCGAGCGCGCCAGCCAGCAGGAAATGGAAGACCTCTACGCCAAGGCGCTGAGCGCCTACATCGAGAAAGGCATCGAGTACGAGCTGCTGAGCCCGGAGCTGGCCGAGTTCGACCTGAACAAGCTGGGCGCGGCCATCGACGGCAAGCGCGACCTGCAGTTCTCCTACCTGGGCCTGCAGACCCTCTACGACCGCTACTTCATCCACCACAACGAGACCCGCATCGAGCTGCCGCAGTGCTTCTTCATGCGCGTGGCGATGGGCCTGGCGGTGCGCGAGGACAACCGCGAAGAGCGCGCCATCGAGTTCTACAACCTGCTCTCCAGCTTCGACTACATGAGCTCCACGCCGACCCTGTTCAACGCCGGCACCCTGCGTCCGCAGCTGTCCAGCTGCTACCTGACCACGGTGCCCGATGACCTGTCCGGCATTTACAGCGCCATCCACGACAACGCCATGCTGAGCAAATTCGCCGGCGGCCTGGGCAACGACTGGACCCCGGTGCGCGCGCTGGGCGCCTACATCAAGGGCACCAACGGCAAATCCCAGGGCGTGGTGCCGTTCCTGAAAGTGGTCAACGACACCGCCGTGGCGGTGAACCAGGGCGGCAAGCGCAAGGGCGCGGTCTGTGCCTACCTGGAAACCTGGCACATGGACATCGAAGAGTTCATCGAGCTGCGCAAGAACACCGGCGACGACCGCCGCCGCACCCACGACATGAACTCCGCCAACTGGATCCCCGACCTGTTCATGAAGCGGGTGATCAACGAGCAGGACTGGACCCTGTTCAGCCCCAACGACGTGCCCGACCTGCACGACCTGTACGGCGAAGCCTTCGAGAAGCGCTACGAAGAATACGAAGCGATGACCCGCGACGGCCGCATGAAGCTGTACAAGCGCCTGCCGGCGGTGAATCTGTGGAGAAAAATGCTCTCCATGCTGTTCGAAACAGGCCACCCCTGGTTCACCTTCAAGGATCCCTGCAACCTGCGCAGCCCGCAGCAGCACGTGGGCGTGGTGCACTCGTCCAACCTGTGCACCGAGATCACCCTGAACACCAACCAGGAAGAGATCGCGGTGTGCAACCTGGGCTCCGTGAACCTGGCCCAGCACATCGTCGACGGCGCTCTTGACCGCGACAAGCTGGCGAGCACCGTGAAAACCGCCGTGCGCATGCTCGATAACGTAATCGACATCAACTACTACAGCGTGCCCCAGGCGGAGCGCTCCAACATGAAGCACCGCCCGGTGGGCCTGGGCATCATGGGCTTCCAGGACGCGCTCTATAAGCAGGGCTTCAGCTACGCTTCCCAGGAAGCGGTGGCCTTCGCCGACCAGTCCATGGAAGCGGTCAGCTACTACGCCATCCAGGCCTCCGCGGACCTGGCCGAGGAGCGCGGCGCTTACCAGAGCTTCGACGGCTCCCTGTGGAGCCAGGGCGTGCTGCCGATCGATTCCATCGACATCCTGGTCAAGCAGCGCGGCGAGGACTACTGCAAGGTGGACCGCAGCCAGACCCTGGACTGGGACAGCGTGCGCGAACGGGCCCGCAAGGGCATGCGTAACTCCAACGTGATGGCGATCGCGCCGACGGCCACCATCGCCAACATCACCGGCGTGTCGCAGTCCATCGAGCCCACGTATCAGAACCTGTACGTGAAATCGAACCTGTCCGGCGAGTTCACCGTGGTCAACCCGTTCCTGGTCAACGCCCTCAAGGAGCGCGGCCTGTGGGACAACGTCATGGTCAACGATCTCAAGTACTACGACGGCTCCGTGCTGCCCATCGAGCGGGTGCCGGACGATCTCAAGGAAGAGTTCCGCACCGCCTTCGAGATCGAGCCGCGCTGGCTGGTGGAAGCGGCCAGCCGCCGTCAGAAGTGGATCGACCAGGCCCAGTCGCTGAACCTCTACATCGCCGAGGCCAACGGCAAGAAGCTGGACGTGACCTACAAGATGGCCTGGCTGCTGGGTCTCAAGACCACCTACTACCTGCGTGCCATCGGCGCTACCCAGACCGAGAAGTCCACGGTCAACGACAACAAGCTCAACCGGGTCTCTTCCGGTGGCGGTGACGCGGCACCCGCCTCCGCCGCGGCCCCGTCCGAGGCCGATTTCAGCCAGCCCGCGGACGTCCCGCAGGCCTGCTCCCTGGACGACCCGGATTGCGAGGCGTGCCAGTAAGCACGCGGAACGGAATGCAACATCGGTGGCGCCCCGGCGCCACCCCGACAGAATTGGAGAAAGATCATGCTGAGCTGGGACGAATTTCATGCGCCAGAAACGCCCAACCACAAGCAGCCCGGCGGGCGGACAGCGCCGCCGCAATCTCAACCGGTATCTGAGGAAGCGGCACCTGCACCTCAAGCACCGGCAGCGGGAAGTGGAACGGATGCGGGAAATGAAACCGGACACCCCGGACACGAAGAACTGCGAGGCGAATCCTCACGGGAGCGAGCGCTGAGCGACGCGGTACTGCGCGCCCAGCAGGCGGTGGCCGAAATGGACACCGCCGAAGGCATCGCCGAGCTGGAAGGCGCCGCCGGCCGGGTCGAGGTGGACGACAAGCGCATGATCAACTGCCGCGCCGACCTCAACCAGCTGGTGCCCTTCAAGTACGACTGGGCCTGGCAAAAATACCTGGACGGCTGCGCCAACCACTGGATGCCCCAGGAAATCAACATGAACGCCGACCTGGCGCTGTGGAAGAAGGAAGGCGGCCTCACCGAGGACGAGCGCCGCATCGTCAAGCGCAACCTGGGCTTCTTCTCCACCGCGGATTCCCTGGTGGCGAACAACCTGGTGCTGGCCATCTACCGGCTGATCACCAACCCGGAGTGCCGCCAGTACATCCTGCGCCAGTCCTTCGAGGAAGCGATCCACACCCACGCCTACCAGTACTGCATCGAGTCACTGGGCATGGACGAAGGCGAGATCTTCAACATGTACCGGGAAATCCCCTCGGTGGCCAAGAAGGCGCAGTGGGGCGTCGACTACACCCGTGAGATCTCCGACCCGCAGTTCACCACCGGCACCCCGGAGACCGACAAGGCGCTGCTCAAGAACCTGATCGCGTTCTACTGCGTGCTGGAAGGCATCTTCTTCTACTGCGGCTTCACCCAGATCCTGTCCATGGGCCGCCGCAACAAGATGACCGGCGTCGCCGAGCAGTTCCAGTACATCCTGCGCGACGAATCCATGCACGTGAACTTCGGCGTCGACGTGATCAACCAGATCAAACTGGAAAACCCGCACCTGTGGGACCAGGAGATGCGCGATCAGGCCACGCTGATGATCCTGGAAGGCACCGAGCTGGAAATCCAGTACGCCCGCGACACCATGCCGCGCGGCGTGCTCGGCATGAACGCGGCGATGATGGAAGAGTACCTGCAGTTCATCGCCAACCGCCGCCTCACCCAGCTGGGCCTGCCCGAGCAGTTCAAGGGCGTCACCAACCCGTTCCCCTGGATGAGCGAGATCATGGACCTGCGCAAGGAGAAGAACTTCTTCGAAACCCGGGTCACCGAGTATCAGGTCGGCGGTGCGCTGAGCTGGGATTAAAGCGTCTTGTAGGAGCGAGCCTGCTCGCGAAAGGCAAGCGGAGCTTGCCGGCGGGATACCAGAGGCCTCTGGAATCCTGCCGGCCGACAAGGCGGCCTTTCGCGGGCGGGGCCCGCTCCCACAAGCGCCGCCCGATTGTCTCCTCCGCCACCCTTTGGCACCATTAGGGCACCCAAGCTGGAGGCGTCCATGAGCGACCACGAAGACTACGACGACTACAAGCAGGAAGCCCAGGAGCTCCTCAGCACCATTGAGCAGGTGGAGGAAACCCTCTCGGTGATGACCACGGTGGTCAGCCAGCTCAAGGAGCAGGTCGCCACCCATATCGACGACGGCGACGACACCGTGGAAATGAGCGCCGAGGAATTCCTCGAGCAGTGCGAGAACGCCGAAGGCACCTGGCACTGACGCCGCATCGACTCTCCCAATCCCAAGCATCAGCATTGACCATACCCCCCTGCCCCGCCTGCGCGTTATAGTGTCGGGCACGATGATGGCGCGTTCCCGGCGCCGGAAGGAGAAGGTTGAATGAAAGCTTCGGATTTGTTCGTTCGCGCCCTGGAAGCCGAGGGCGTGGAATACGTCTTCGCCATCCCCGGCGAGGAAAACCTGGATCTGCTGGAAGCCCTGCGCGGCTCCCGCTCGATCAAGCTGGTGGTGACCCGCCACGAGCAGGGTGCCGGCTTCATGGCCGCCACCTACGGCCGCCTCACCGGCAAGGCCGGCGTCTGCCTGTCGACCCTGGGTCCTGGCGCCACCAACCTGGTGACCGCCGCCGCCTACGCCCAGTTGGGCGCCATGCCGATCGTGATGATCACCGGCCAGAAGCCGATCAAATCCAGCAAGCAGGGCCAGTTCCAGATCATCGACGTGGTCGATATGATGCGGCCGCTCACCAAGTTCACCAAGACCGTGGTCAGCGGCGACACCATCCCGGCGCGCATCCGCGAGGCGTTCCGCCTGGCCCAGGAGGAGCGCCCCGGCGCCACCCACCTGGAGCTGCCCGAGGACATCGCCCGCGAGCACTCCTCCATGCCGGTGCTCGAGCCCAGCCTGACGCGCCGGCCGATCGCCGAGGACAAGGCCATCTGCCGCGGCGTGGAAGCGATCCGGAACGCCCGCAAGCCGCTGATCGTGGTGGGCGCCGGCGCCAACCGCAAACTGACCAGCAAGATGCTGCGCCAGTTCATCGAGAAGCTCGGTATTCCGGCGATCACCACGCAGATGGGCAAGGGCGTGGTGGACGAAACCGGCCCCCACTTCCTGGGCAACACCGCGCTCTCCGACGGTGATTTCGTGCACCGCGCCATCGGCGCCGCCGACCTAATCATCAACGTCGGCCACGACGTGGTGGAAAAGCCGCCCTTCTTCATGCAGCCCGGCGGCGCCACCGTGGTGCACGTGAACTTCAACTCCGCCCAGGTGGACCCGGTCTACTTCCCGCAGATCGAGCTGGTGGGCGACATCGCCAACAGCCTGTGGCAGCTCAAGGAGCGCCTGGAACCCCAGGAGCACTGGAGCTTCGCCGACTTCCACCGGGTCCGCGACGCGCTGCAGGCGCACATCGCCGAGGGCGAGCGCGACGACCGCTTCCCGATTCTGCCGCCGCGCCTGGTGCGCGAGATCCGCAAGGTGATGCCCGACGACGGCACCATCGCGCTGGATAACGGCATGTACAAGATCTGGTTCGCGCGCAATTACCCGGCCACGCACCCCAACACGGTGCTGCTGGACAACGCCCTGGCGAGCATGGGCGCCGGCCTGCCGTCGGCCATGGCCGCCAAGATGGTGCACCCGGACCGCCGCGTGATGGCGGTGTGCGGCGACGGCGGCTTTATGATGAACTCCCAGGAGCTGGAAACCGCCGTGCGCCTGCGCCTGGACCTGGTGGTGCTGATCCTGCGGGATGACGGCTACGGCATGATCAAGTGGAAGCAGAAGCAGATGGACTTCCACGACTTCGGCCTGGACTTCCAGAACCCGGATTTCGTCGCCTACGCCAAAGCCTACGGCGCCCAGGGCCACCGCGTGGAATCCACCGAGGGCCTCGGCCCGCTGGTGGAGGAGTGCTTCGCCGCCGGCGGCGTGCACGTGATCGATCTGCCGGTGGACTACAGCGACAACGATCGTGTTCTGAACCAGGAAATTCGCGAGCTCAGCCGCAAGGTCTGACACCGCCGAACGTCTTCCCGACGAGCGGTACGCCGCTCGTCGGAAAGCACTCCCGGTGCGCCCGGCGGCGGTGCTAATCTGCCGCTCCCCACCCAATCCGCGCAGGGAGCGCCCGCATGGCAACCATCTCTTTATCCAACCTTCTACCCTCGGTGCTGAGCGCCGTCCTCTCCACCGGCACGGCGGCCACGCCGGCCACCGATCCCGCCGTCACCAGCGGCGACTGGTATCGCCCGGCGGTGGACGTGAACGCCCAGGTCCAGCTTCAAGGCACCCCCAACATCAGCTACGACGTGGAACTCTACGTCCTTGATCTGTTCGACACCGACAGCGCCGTGATCGACGCCTTGCACGCCGACGGACGCAAAATGATCTGCTACTTCTCGGCGGGCACCTTCGAGAACTGGCGCGACGACGCCGGCCGCTTCACCGCCGCCGACAAGGGCCGCCGCCTGGGCAACTGGCCCGGTGAGCGCTGGCTGGACATCCGCTCGCAAAATGTCCGCGCGATCATGGCCGATCGCCTGGACCTGGCCGTGCAGCGGGGGTGCGACGGCGTCGACCCGGATAACGTGGACGGCTACTCCAACCGCACCGGCCTGCCGCTCACCTACCAGGATCAGATCGACTACAATACCTGGCTGGCGGCGCAGGCCCACCAGCGCGGCCTGGCGATCTCGCTGAAGAACGATCTCGGCCAGATCGACGACCTGGTGGCGCACTTCGATTTCGCCATTAACGAATCCTGCCATGAGTGGGACGAGTGCGAACTGCTGATGCCCTTTATCGAGGCCGGCAAGCCGGTGGTGCACATCAATTACCTGTACGCCGACGATCCGATCGGCCGCGCCGAGCTGTGCCTGTACACCCGCGGCCTGGGCTTCAACACCCTGACCCTGCCGCAACTGCTCGACGGCAGCTTCCGCTACAGCTGTAACCCGTAGACATAAAACCGACCCGCCCCGGTAACATCGCTTTCATCGCCCCTTGCTTAGCTGGGGAGTGTCGGCCAAGGCCGCCTCCCCTATCACTGCTAACAAAAGGTCGGACGATGGACACCAGCGCCCTGCGAAAACTCACCACCGCCTGTCTGGCGGCCCTTGCCCTTTCCGCCTGCGGCGGCGACGACGACAACGACCCGGCACCGGCGCCGCCGGCGGAGGCCGGCTTCCAACTGCAACTGCTGCACTTCGCCGACATGGACGGCGCCACCGGCGCGCTGCAGAACGTGGAGCCCTTCTCCGCGGTGCTCGAAGCTCTACGCGCCGAATACCCGGACAACACCCTGGTGCTCAGCTCCGGCGACAACTTTATTCCCGGTCCGCGCTACTTCGCCGCCGCCGACCCGGCCATGGACGGCGTGCCCGGCGTCGCCGTGGCCGGTAACGGCCGCGCCGACATCGCCATGCTCAACGCCATGGGCCTGCAGGGCGCCGCCGTCGGCAACCACGACCTGGACGGCGGCACCGCCGAGTTCGCCGGCATCCTGGCCGCCGAGGGCAACTACCCCGGCGCCCGCTTTCCCTACCTGAGCGCCAATCTGGACTTCACCACCGACGCCAGCCTGGCCGGCCTGGTGGAAAGCGACGGCCAGAGCCTGGCGGCCATGCCCAACGGCCTGGCCGGCTACGGCACCGTGGAAGTGGGCGGCGAAACCCTGGGCGTGATCGGCGCCTCCACGCCGTCGCTGGGCAACATCACCAGCACCGGCGACATCACCATCAACCCGTCCAGCGGCGGCAACCAGGCGCTGGCCGACGTGCTGCAGCCGAAAATCGATGAGTTGCGTGACCAGGGCGTCGACAAGATCATCATGCTCGCCCACATGCAGACCCTCAGCGTGGAGAAAGAGCTGGCCACCCTGCTGGAAGGCGTCGACATCATCGTCGCCGGCGGCTCCAACACCCTGCTCGCCGACGACAACGACCGCCTGCGCGACGGCGACAGCGCCGCCGACGACTACCCGCTCACCTTCACCTCCGCCGCCGACGAGCCGGTGCTGGTGGTCAACACCGACGGCGACTACAAATACCTGGGCCGCCTGGTGGTGCGCTTCGACGACGACGGCGTCCTGCTCACCGACAGCCTGGACGACACCGTCAACGGCGCCTACGTCACCGACGAGACCATGGCCGAGAACCTGGAAGGCACCCCCAACAGCGACGTCACCACCATCGTCACCGCCCTCGAAGACGTGCTCGCCGCCCGCGACGGCAACATCCTCGGCCGCACCGCCGTTTACCTGGACGGCCGCCGCAACCAGGTGCGCACCCAGGAGACCAACCTGGGCAACCTGACCGCCGACGCCAACCTGTGGCTGGCCCGCCAGTACGACCCCAGCGTGCAGGTGTCGATCAAGAACGGCGGCGGCATCCGCGATGACATCGGCTACTTCGTGATCCCGCCGGGCTCCACCTCCGAGGACGACCTGGAATTCTTCCCGCCGGCGGCCAACGAAAGCGCCGGCAAAGCGGAAGGCGACATCTCCCAGTTCGACCTGGAAGGCTCGCTGCGCTTCAACAACACCCTCACCGTGGGCGACGTCACCGCCGCCGAACTCCACCAGCTGCTCGAGCACGCGGTGGCCAAGGTCGAGGGCGTGGCCGGCCAGTTCCCGCAGGTGGCGGGCCTGCGCTTCAGCTTCGACCCCACCCGCCAGGGTCTGCGCAGCACCGCCAACGGCGACGACGTCGACCAGGCCGGCGAGCGGGTGCGCAGCCTGGCGCTGGTGGACGACAACGGCGCGGTGCTCGACACTCTGGTGCAAAATGGCGCCGTGGTCGGCGACGCCAACCGGGTGATCCGCCTGGTGACCCTGGGCTTCCTGGCCACCGAAGGCGGCAGCGGCCTGGGCGGCGACGGCTACCCGTTCGACTTCCCGCTGGAGAACCGCATCGACCTGGACGCCGAGGCGATCCCCGGCGGCGGCAGCAACCTGGCCACCTTCGCCGACCCGGGCAGCGAACAGGACGCCCTGGCGGAGTACCTGCTCGACCGGTTCGGCGAAAGCACGCCCTTCAACCAGGCGGAAACCGACGCCGATCAGGACCTGCGCATTCAGAACCTGAGCCGCCGCACCGACACCGTCCTGCCCTGACCCCATCCCACCCCGGGGCGCCTTTAAGGGCGCCCCGTCTCCTTTCCGCTCCGTGCATGTATTACAGTACCCCCGTGAACAACAGGCAGGGGGGATCCACAGCATGACCGGAGCATTAACCCAGGTAGTGGTCCTGCTCGCCATGGCGGTGCTGGCCGTGGTGGTGTTCCGGCGCCTGCACCTGCCACCGATTCTCGCCTACCTGAGCGCCGGCATTCTCGCTGGCCCCGGCGGCCTGGGCTGGGTCGGCGACACCGAGGGCATGCTGCACCTGGCGGAATTCGGCATCGTCTTTTTGCTGTTTTCCCTGGGCCTGGAATTCTCGATTCCCAAAGTGCTGGCGCTGCGCCGGGTGGTGTTCGGCGCCGGCCCGCTGCAGGTGCTGCTCACCGGGCTGCCGGTGGCGGCGTTGATGTGGCTGCTGGGTTTCACGCCGGCGGTGGCGCTGATCGCCGGCGGCGCTTTCGCGCTCTCCTCCACCGCCATCGTGATCCGCGATCTGATCACGCGCGGCGCGGTGAACACCGGCTACGGACGCGCCACCACCGGGGTGCTGCTGTTCCAGGATCTGGCGGCGGTGATCATGCTGGTGCTGCTGCCGGTGCTCGCCAACCCGGACAGCGGGCATCCCGGCATCGCGGCGGCGACCACGCTGGGCAAGGCCCTGGCGCTGTTCATCGGCATCTATGTGATCGGCAAGTGGGTGCTGCCGCGCGCCCTGGAGGAGACCGGCCGGGCGCGCTCCGACGAAGTGTTCGTGATGACCGCCCTGCTGCTCGCCCTGCTGGCCGCCTGGGTGACCCATGCGCTGGGCCTGTCCATGGCGCTGGGCGCGTTTCTGGCCGGGATGATGCTGGGCGAAAGCCACTTCCGCCATCAGATCGAGGCGGACATCCGGCCGTTCCGGGATCTGCTGCTGGGTTTGTTTTTCATGGGTGTGGGCATGCTGGTGTCGCCGGCGCTGTTCGCCACCCACTGGCACTGGATCCTGCTCGGCGCGGCGGTGCTGATGCTGTTCAAGCTGGCGCTGATCAGCCTGCTGCTGCGCTGGCTGGGCGAGCGCACCGAAACCGCCCTGCGCAGCGGCATCCTGCTGGCCCAGGGCGGCGAGTTCGGCTTCGTGCTGGTGGCCCTGGCGGTGAGCCACGGGCTGATGGACAACGAACAGGCCGGCGTGCTGGTGTCGATCACCGTGCTCACCATGGCCGTGACCCCGGCGCTGCTGGACAACAGCGGCGCGCTCACCCGCCGGTTACTGCGCCAGTGGGAGCAGGAGCCGGACACCCCGGCGGTGGACGAGGCCACCACCGGCCATGTGCTGCTGTGCGGCTACGGCCGCGTGGGGCAGAACCTGATGCGCTACCTGACCCGCTTCCACCACCAGGCGGTGGCCATCGACACCGACCTGGTGCGCATCCAGGAAGCCAGCCAGGCCGGTGAGCGGATTATCTTCGGCGACGCCACCCGCAAGGAAATCCTGGAGCGGGCCGGCATCCACCGCGCCAGCCTGCTGGTGATCACCTTCGACGACGCCCGCCAGGCGGAGCGCATCCTGCACACCGTCCACCAGCTCTGCCCGGATCTGCGCGTGCTGGTGCGCACCCGCGACGACACCCATCTGGACGAGCTGATCCAGGCCGGCGCCGCCGAGGTGGTGCCGGAGGTGCTGGAAGCGTCGCTGATGCTGGTGGCCCACGCCCTGATGATGCTCGACACGCCGTTCGGCAAGGTGCTGGCGATGCTGCGCCAGAGCCGCCGCGAGCGCTACAAGCTGCTGCGCGGTTACTACCACGGCGAATCGCTGCCCACGTCCGACAGCGCCGGCAACCCCTACCGGCTGCTGCACGCGGTCACCCTGCACGGCCGCGCCGCCTGCCTCGGCAAGCGCCTCGACGAACTGAAGCTCAACGAGAGCAAGGTGGAAGTGCAGACCCTGCGGCGCGGCGACCGCACCATCGACCGCCCGGCGGACGACGAAGTGCTGCAGGACGGCGACATCCTGATTCTTTACGGTCCGCTGGAGGCGGTGGAAGCCAGCGAGGAGAAGCTGCTGGGCGGCTAAAGAAATCACTGTGGGAGCGGGCCCTGCCCGCGAAAGGCAAGCTTTGCTTGCCGGCAGGATCCCAGAGGCCTCTCAAGCGGCGCCCTGGAAACAGGTCTCTGGAATCCTGCCGGGGGCTCCGCCCCCTTTCGCGGGCAAGGCCCGCTCCCACAAAACCCGCTCCTACAAGCGGCGGCGCCAGCGGGCGGGGCTTTCGCCGCTCCAGTGGCGGAAGGCGCGGGTGAAGGCGCTGTGCTCGGAGTAGCCGAGCAGCGCCGCCACGTCGGTGAGCTCCAGGCGCGGGTCGCGCAGGTATTCCTTGGCCAGCCGGTAGCGGGTGCGCGCCAGCAGCGCCTGGAAGCTGTCGTCGCGCTCGCTGAGGCGCCGCTGCAGGGTGCGCACGCTGAGGTGGTTGGCCGCCGCCAGCGCCTCCAGGGTCGGGCGCCGTTCGCGCATCAGCCGCGCCAGCTGCCCTTCCAGCGGGTCGGCGGCCTCGCCCTGGCGGGCCAGCAGCGCCTCCGCCTGGCGGTCGAGAATGGCCAGCAGGTTGGCGTCCGGTTCGCGCAGCGGCAGCGCCAGGTACTCCAGCGGCACCCGGATCACCGTCTCCGGCTGGTTGAAGCGCACCTCACCGCCGAAGAAGCGTTCGTAGGGGCCGGTGTCCGCCGGCGGCGGATTGACGAAACAGACCCGCTCCACCAGCTGCGGCTCGCCGGTGAGATCGCGGGTCATCTGCACCACCGCGGCGATGCCGGTTTCGTCCACCAGCTGCCCGGACAGCCCCCGCTCCACGCCCCAGCGCACCTCCACCCGGTCGCCGTCCACCTCGATGCGCGCCGGGTTCACATCGTAAATCAGCCGGTGATAGCGCTCCATGCGCGCCAGGGCCTGGCCCAGGTCGGCGCAGTTGAGCACCGCGTAGCCAAGCAGGCCGAAATGCCGCGGCGTGATGGTGCGGCCCACCGCCACCCCCAGGGCCGGATCGCCGAGCAAGGCGCTGGCGGTGGCCAGGCTCTGTTCCCAGAACCCCAGGGCGACCCGCTCCAGGCCCACCGGCGAGCGCTCCACCGGCATCGGCCCGAGCAGCGCCCGGGCGTCCTGGCCGCGCGCCTCCAGGTAGTCGTAAAGCAGCTGCACATAGGTGGCCGCCACGTAATTGCTGGTGGGCGGGGTGTTATGGGCGGCGCGGGAAACGGAAGTCATGGCGCCATTTGTCAAAAAATAGGAGGGCTCTGTCAAGCCCGGCGTGCCCCCACCCGGCTATCTTGATGTTATTGATCTGCATGATAAGCGGAGTGTTGGGACATGAACGATCTTCTTCAGCAGTTGGATTGGCGCACCCTGGTGCTGCCGGCCATGGTGCCGGTGTTCGTCGCCGTGCTGATCGCCGAGGCCTGGCGGTTCCGCGGCCAGGGCCGCCTCACGCTCAAGGACTCCATGGCCAGCATGGGGCTGGGCTCGCTGTACATGGTGTTCGACACCCTGGTGACGGTGACCCTGGTGGCGCTGATTTTCTCCTGGGCTTACCAGCACCGCCTGTTCGACATCACCATGACGCCGCTCACCGGGCTGCTGCTGTTCGTGTCCCTGGAGTTCTGCTACTACTGGTTCCACCGCGCCAGCCACCGCATCCGCTGGTTCTGGAGCGCCCATGTGGCGCACCACTCCAGCACTCTGATGAACTTCTCCACCGCCATGCGGCAGAGCGCCATCTACAGCATCGTCGGCAACTGGCTGTTCTATGTGCCGCTGGCGTTCCTCGGCTTCGAGCCGATCTGGGTGTTCTTCATGCTCACGGTGAACCTGGCGTATCAGTACTTCATCCACACCCAGTGGGTCGGCAAGCTGCACCCGGCGATTGAGTTCGTGTTCAACACGCCCAGCCACCACCGCGCCCACCACGGCCGCAACGCGGAGTACATCGACCGCAACTACGGCGGCATTCTGATCCTCTACGACCGCCTGTTCGGCACCTTCGTGGAAGAGAAAGAGGACGTGCCGGTGGAGTACGGCATCACCCGACCGGTGAACAGCCACAACCCGATCACCCTGACCCTGCACGAGGCCGTGGATATGTTTCGGGATGCGGCCCGGCCGGGGCCGCTCAAGCAGCGCCTGAAGCACTTTTGGGCGCCGCCGGAATGGCGGCGCGAGGACGATTAACCGGCGGCCTTCTTGCGGTTGGCGCGGATGCGCAGGTTGAGCATCTCCACGCCGAAGCTGAACGCCATGGCGAAGTAAATGTAGCCCTTGGGAATGTGGAACTCCAGGCCGTCGGCGATCAAGGCCGTGCCCACCAGCACCAGGAACGACAGCGCCAGCATCTTCAGCGTCGGGTGCTCGGTGATAAAGCGGCCGATGGCGTTGGCGAACACCATCATGAAGCCCACCGCGATCACCACCGCGATCACCATCACTTCAATGTGGTCGGCCATGCCCACCGCGGTGATCACCGAGTCCAGCGAGAACACCATGTCGAGAATCGCGATCTGAATCAGGATGCCCATGAAGGAGCCGCCCACCTTGGGCTTGGCCAGTTCGTGGGTCTCGCCGGCGTCCTCGATGGAGTGGTGAATCTCCAGCACCGATTTCACCAGCAGGAACAGGCCGCCCAGTATCAGCACCAGATCGCGCCCGGAAATGCCCTGCCCCAGCACCATGAACAGATCGGCGGTGAGCTTGGTCAGCCAGGCCAGTGACGCCAGCAGGCCCAGGCGCATCACCATGGCCAGTGACAAACCGATCAGGCGCGCCTTGGGGCGCTGCTTCTCCGGCAGCCGGTCCACCAGGATGGACAGAAAGATGATGTTGTCGATGCCCAGCACGATTTCCAGGGCGGTCAGGGTGGCCAGGGCAATCCAGGCCTCCGGCATGGTGATCCATTCGAGCATGGTGAATCCCGGTTAAGTAAAACCGCCATTCGAAACCGGCGGCGGGCATCTTGCAAGCGAATTCAGTGGTACAGCGCCGAACCCAGGCGCGCCGCCACGCGGCGGTCCAGGTACGGCAGCCGCACCCGCCGTTTGCCGAGGCCGCCGCCGGCGGTGTCCACTTCCAGTTCGCTCATGCGGTAGCGCCGGTCGAACGGGCTGCGGGTGAGGCGAATCGCCTGAATGCGGTTGCGCGGCACCACCGCCAGCCGGCGCCACAGCCAGCCGCGGTGAAACAGCAGCAGGTCCGGCGTCAGCGCCCAGCGCGTGTACTTGGCGTACAGGTGACCGTGGATCAGCGCCAGGGGCACGCCGGCCAGCGGCAGCCACAGACCGTGCACGCCCAGCCACCACAGCCCCGGGGGCAGCGTCAGCGCGGTCCAGCACCACAGCCACAACCGCGCCAGACGGTGGCGGGTGCGGCTGGAGAGCGACTGCCACTCCGGCTGGTGGCCGGTCATGCCGGGCAAGGCGCGGGCGATCAGCGCCTCGGCCTGGGCCGGCGTGCAGATCGGCGCCAGCGGCCGAGCGCCGCCGCTTTGCCCGGCCTCCGGGTCGCCGCCGCCACCGGCCTGGTCGACCTGCAGCGCCACGCGCCGGAACAGCCGATGCAACGGCGTGGCCAGCTGGTGCACCACCTGAATGCGCGGCACCCGCAGGGTCACCGACACCCGGGTGAACAGGCCGTGGCGCACACGCAGATCGCTGCCCTGCTCGTCCAGACGGTAGCCGTAATACTTCACCAGCGCGGCCACTACGGACAAGATCTTACCCACCGCCAGCACCGCCACCAGCGTGGCCAGAGCGAGCAGCACCGCCACCGCCAGCCCCAGCTGATCCAGCCAGGCGACGCCGGCGTCGCGCAACACCGGACCCAACAGGCGCTGCAGCGTCTCCACGTTCACCACCTGCATGAAAGCGCCCAGCACCGCGCCCACCCAGAGCAGATTGCGGTTGTCGATCAGCCCCAGCATCACCAGTTCGCCCGGCGGCAGGGTCAGCAAGGTGGTGCCCTCGGCGGGCTCGCCGGCGTCGTGATCGTCGGTCGGCGTCGCGCCCTTCAGGGCGTCGCGGCGCGCGAACACGGTATCGCTGAGGGTGCGGGCGTCGTCCAGGGACAAAACCCGGATGGTCGCTTCGGCGCCGCCGCCGCTGGAGGTCTCCACCTTGACGTCGGCGACGCCCAGCAGGCGGTGCAGCAGGTTGCGCTGGGTGTCGATGTTCTCGATACGGCGATAGTCGATCTGGCGCAGATTGCGGAAAATCAGGCCGTCGCGGATCACCAGGCCGTCGTCGGCGAAATCGTAGCGGTACACCCACTGGTGCCAGAGCGCGCCCAGCGGCCCCAGCAACAGCAGCGGCAGCGCCACCCAGAACAACCCGCCGCGCTCGGCACCAAGGGCGACCGCCACGCCGATCGGGATCACCGCGCCCAGGCTGCCCACCAACTGGAACACCCAGCTGAGCGGGTGCAGGCGTTTTTCCGGAAGCGGCTGGCCACCCTCATACCGCATCGCCGTCGCCTCCGTCTTCCTGGCGCAGCAGGGTATCGCGCAATGCCAGCGCGGTGTCGTGGTCGAGGCCCGGCAGTTCGTTGCAGGTGAAGCGGCTGCCGGCGGTGTACAGCTTCAGGGTGCCGACGCCGAAGCGGCGCTGCAGCGGGCCCTGGCTGACGTCGGAATGCTGAATGCGCACCCGCGGGATAGCGATACGGTGACGCCAGAAAAGGCCCTGGCGGATCACCAGACCCTGCGAATCGAGCCGGTAGCCCAGGTGCCGGAACCAGGCGCCGGGCAGCCACCAGGCCAGGCCGAACACCAGCAGGGCCCAGCCCAGGCACGCCAGCGCCAGCAACAGGCCCGGCTTCACCGGCAACAGCGTCAGGGCGGCGCCCACCGGCGCGCCCGCCAGCACCACGGCGGTGCCCAAGGCGCGCAGACGCCACACCGGTACGGTGGCCGGGCTCACGGATTCAAGTGACATGCGGTTCCCCCTAGTGACCAACAATGGATCAGCGGGGAGGATACCGTATTCGCGCCGGGGCGAAGAATACCCGGCGTCAGTCGCGGGCTTCGTCGCGGGCCAGTTGCTCGATCAATTGGCGCACCTGCTTGCGGTGCCGGCGGCTGGTCAGACGCTTGCTGTCCCAGGTGGCGGGCACCAGCAACCGGCCTTCTTCCAGATCGCGGATCAAAAAGCGCCGCTCCACGCCGATGGGGTAATCGTCGGAGCCATAGATGGCCACCAGCTGAATGGTCAGCGACTGCAAACGCACTACGCCTTGATCGCTTTCGGCCCGGTCATCGCGGTGCTGGTCCAGACGCAGGTTTTCGCACAGCGGGCGATGCGCTCGATGACGCTGTTGAACGCACCGATATGCACGAATTCGCCGGGGCCCAGCGGGCCCTGACGGGTGCTGTCGCTGAGCGAGGGCGTGTCGCTGGTACTTTGCCGCTCGCGCTCCTCGTCGCCTTCCTGGTAGTTCTGCTCCAGCTCGGTGACGTCCTGGAAGTAGTCCCCTTTGTCGGTCTCCAGGCGTGCAACGATGTGCTGAACGAAGATCGACTCGGCGCTCATGTTACTGATCAAGCAGAGCGCGTCGACGCCTTTGTAACGGCCCCGGTTAATCACAATGCGCGGGCGCCGCTGGCGCTTGTAGCCGTTGTAGAGCAGCTGCGCATAGACCACCCACACCATCAGGGTGGCGAAGCCGATCAATACGTTCAGAACGTCCTTATTTTGCGATATCCAGTCAAACATGCGTGAACTGTACAGCCCCTCGGCGGCCCGCTTTGCGAAAAGCTGTAAAACCTTGGCGCGCAAACCCGGTATCGCCGCGGTCCATGGCGGTGATAGCCGGCGTTAGCCTTAAGGCCTGGTTCATGTGCCCGCAATAAGGGCGTAGTATCAAATCACCCAAGTACAGATACATCGCCAACTAAGGAGGTGCGCAGTGACACGGATTGGCCAGGACACCCTTAACAGCGCCAAGACCCTCGATGTCGGCGGCAAGACCTATCATTATTACGATATCAATGCCGTCGCCGATAAGGGCTGGGGTGATCTCAGCAAGCTTCCCTTTTCACTCAAGGTTCTTCTGGAAAACCTGCTCCGCCATGAAGACGGTGAATCCGTCACCGTGGAGGACATCGAAGGCCTGGTACGCTGGACCGAGAAGCGCGCTTCCGATCGCGAAATCAATTACCGCCCGGCACGGGTCCTGATGCAGGACTTCACCGGCGTGCCCGGGGTGGTCGATCTGGCCGCCATGCGCGACGCCATCGCCAAGGCCGGCGGCGACCCGCAGCGGATCAACCCGCTGGCACCGGTGGATCTGGTCATCGACCACTCGGTGATGGTGGACGAATACGGCACCCCGCAGTCGTTCTCGCAAAACGTGGAACGGGAATACGAGCGCAACAAGGAACGCTATCAGTTCCTGCGCTGGGGCCAGAACGCCTTCAATAATTTCCGCGTGGTACCGCCGGGCACCGGCATCTGCCACCAGGTGAACCTGGAATATCTGGGCCGCGGTGTCTGGTACAGCGACACCGAGGACGGCAAGACCTTCGCCTACCCGGACACCCTGGTGGGCACCGATTCCCACACCACCATGATCAACGGCCTGGGCGTGCTCGGCTGGGGCGTGGGCGGCATCGAAGCGGAAGCGGCCATGCTCGGCCAGCCGGTGGCGATGCTGATTCCCGAAGTGGTGGGCTTCAAGATCACCGGCAAAATGCGCGAAGGCATGACCGCCACCGACCTGGTGCTCACCGTCACCGAAATGCTCCGTTCGCGCGGCGTGGTCGGCAAATTCGTGGAGTTCTTCGGCGACGGCCTGGCCGATCTGAGCCTGGCGGACCGCGCCACCATCGGCAACATGGCACCGGAATACGGCGCCACCTGCGGCTTCTTCCCGATCGACGAGCGCACCATCGAATACCTGGAGCTGACCAACCGACCCAAGGACGACATCGCGCTGGTGGAAGCCTACTGCAAGGCCCAGGGCCTGTGGCGCTCCAGCGACGATCCGGACCCGGAATTCAGCGACGTGCTGGAGCTCGACCTGGACGACGTGGTGCCCAGCCTGGCCGGCCCGAAGCGGCCCCAGGACCGCGTGCCGATGACCGAGGTGAAACGCACCATCATCGACGTGATCAGCCAGGAGCTGAAACTCAACGACGAGGAAATCAGCAAGCTCGAAGGCGAAGGCGGCCAGACCGCCATCGGCAACCACGAGCCGGGCAGCGGCGTGGAAGTGACCATGGACGGCAAGACCTTCCACCTGGATCACGGCGACGTGGTGATCGCGGCGATTACCTCCTGCACCAACACCTCCAACCCCAGCGTGATGATGGCCGCCGGCCTGATGGCGCAGAAAGCGGTGGAAAAAGGGCTGACCCGCAAACCCTGGGTGAAAACCTCCCTGGCGCCGGGCTCCAAGGTGGTCACCGACTACCTCAACAAAGCCGGCCTGCAGGACCCGCTGAACCAGATCGGCTTCGACCTGGTGGGTTACGGCTGCACCACCTGTATCGGCAACTCCGGGCCGCTGCCCGACGAGATCGACAAGGCCATCGCCGAGGGCGATCTGGTGGTCGCTTCGGTGCTGTCCGGCAACCGTAACTTCGAAGGCCGGATTCACCAGAGCGTGCGCACCAACTGGCTGGCGTCACCGCCGCTGGTGGTCGCCTACGCGCTGGCCGGCACGGTCAAGATCAACCTGGAAAAAGACCCGCTCGGCAAGGATAAGGACGGCAACAATGTGTTCATGAAGGACATCTGGCCGAGCAGCAAGGAAATCCAGGACGCCGTGGTGATGGTCGACCACGACATGTTCGAGAAACAGTACGCGAGCGTGTTCGAAGGCGACGAAACCTGGAAGAGCCTGCCGATTCCGGATTCCAAAACCTACGAGTGGAACAGCAAATCCACCTACATCCAGAACCCGCCGTTCTTCGACGGCCTGACCGCCGAGCTGGACGATGTGGAGCCGGTCAAGAACGCCCGCATCCTGGCGATGCTCGGCGACTCGGTGACCACCGACCACATCTCCCCGGCCGGCGCCATCAAGGCCGACAGCCCGGCGGGCCATTACCTGCAGGGCCACGACGTGGAGCCGATCGACTTCAACTCCTACGGTTCCCGGCGCGGTAACCACGAGGTGATGATGCGCGGCACCTTCGCCAATATCCGCATCCGTAACGAGATGACCCCGGAGATCGAAGGCGGCTACACCAAGCACTTCCCCGGTGGCGAGGAGATGCCGATCTACGGCGCCGCCATGCGCTACAAGAAGGACAACGTGCCCACCGTGGTGGTGGCCGGCAAAGAGTACGGCACCGGCTCCAGCCGCGACTGGGCGGCCAAGGGCACGCGCCTTCTCGGCGTGCGCGCGGTGATCGCGGAGAGCTACGAGCGCATCCACCGTTCCAACCTGATCGGCATGGGCGTGCTCCCCCTGCAGTTCCCGGAAGGCACCACGCGCAAAACGCTCAATCTCGACGGCACCGAGGAAGTGGACATTCCCAACCTGGGCAATGACCTCAAACCCAGCCAGGAAATCGAAGTGGTGTTCCGCAAGGACAACGGCAAGGAACAGACGGTGAAAGCGATCAGCCGTCTGGATACCGGCGCCGAAGTCACCTACTTCAAGAACGGCGGCATTCTCCACTATGTGCTGCGCCAGATGATGACCGACTAAGAACCTGACCCCGCAAAAGAAAAAAGGGGGCGCTTCGCGCCCCCTTTTTTATCTCCGTTTCTTGTCCCCTTTTTGTTCAGGCGCAAACGATCATGCGTCTTCCGCATTTTATGCCCGGCAAATTTCTCAACGCTACTCGCATATTGTAATAATAGAGCGGTTTTCCCGTTTGCAGGAACGCAATAAAAACAAAGAAACAGGAAGGAAACCGCATTATGGAACAAGCCATAAAACGTAAACCCAATGTGCACGCTTTTCTTTATATCTATCGCAATCACGCCGGAAAATTCTGGTGGTGCGCGGTGCCCTATGTGGATGCCCAGGGTCGACGCCGGCAACGGCGGCGATCGTTCCGGGACGGCCGCCTGGGCGGCAAGGCCGAAGCGCTGACGGCGGCCCGCGCCTGGCGCGACCAGGCGATCACCGACCCGCGGGTGCGCGTCGCCATGGGCGACCGCCGCCCGCTGGTGCTCTACGCCGGCGACGACAGCGGCCGCATCGGTGACGGCGGCAACCCGTTCGGGCTGGTGGGGGTCACCGCCACCTTCCGGGAAAAGCCCCTGGGCGGCAATTTCTCGGTCACCGCCAACCGGGGGCGCAAGAAATGGTTCTCCATGCGCCGTTATGGCGGCTACGGCGCCTTCCGGCGCGCCGTGCTGCAGCGCTGCAAGTGGGTCGGGGCGCCGGTGCCGGACGACGATGAGCTGCGCCACCGCTACCAGCAGTGGGCGCGGGACAACGAGGCCCGCCTGCGCCGACACGGCCTGGAGCCGTGAGCTGTCCGCGCCGGGCGGGCAGGACACCCTCCCGGCGCGCATTTATAATGCAAATCAATTAAACAAACCGCTTATTTTGTCAGGAATGGAAACCCGTTCCGCAACCCTCAAAATTCGCCCCGCCGCCCGTCGTTTTTGATCACCCCCTCACTGATCCCGTCATTTTGGTTAATTATTAGCCGAAAACAGCGCAAATACAGTTGTTTACATCAACAAAGTAGCCCTAAAAACCCTTTAGGGGAATGACTTGACAGTCACAAAAACCGCGTACTAAAGTGAAATTGAAGTTCATTATTTGAACCAATGATAATTTTTTAATGGCGTTCTTCGATAGAGCGCCCAATACCAACAACAATAACGGATGTACCTATGGGTGCTTATGTCCTGCGCCGTCTGCTGGCGTTGATCCCCACTCTCCTGATCGCCAGCGTCATCGTATTCGGAGTGGTGCGGCTGGTACCCGGCGACGTGCTCGACCTGATGCTCAGCGAGAACGCCTACTCCTCCAACGCCCCCGACGACCGTGCCCAACTGGAAAAAGCCCTGGGCATGGATAAGCCGCTCTACATGCAGTACCTGAGCTGGGCCGGCAACGCCCTGCGCGGCGACCTGGGCGAATCCCTGTGGCGCAACACCCCGGTCACCGAGGAGATCGGCGCCCGCCTGGGCGTGACCCTGGAGCTGGGCATCCTGGCGTTGCTGATCGCCCTGATCATCGCCTTGCCGGTGGGCATCTTCTCGGCGATACGCCAGGAGACCCTGGCCGACAACGTGGGGCGCAGCTTCTCGATCCTGGCCCTGGCGATTCCCAACTTCTGGCTGGGCACCCTGGTGGTGATCCTGCCGGCGCTGTGGTGGGGCTGGTCGCCGCCCACCGAGATGACGCCGTTCTTCGAGGACCCGATCGAAAACCTGAAAACCTTCCTGGTGCCCAGCCTGATTCTCGGCACCTCGCTGTCGGCGGTGATCATGCGCATGACCCGCACCATGATGCTGGAAGTGCTGCGCCAGGATTACATCCGCACCGCCTGGGCCAAGGGCCTGCGCGAGCGCAGCGTGGTGCTGGTGCACGCGGTCAAGAACGCCATGATTCCGGTGATCACCCTGGTCGGCATCCTGGTGCCGATCCTGTTCGGCGGCACCGTGATCATCGAACAGATCTTCCGTCTGCCCGGCCTCGGCCAGCTGCTGCTGGAGGCGGTCAGCACCCGCGATTACCCGATCATCACCGGCGTCTTTCTGGTCACCGGCGTGGTGGTAATGCTCGTCAATCTGATTGTGGATCTGTGCTACGGGTACCTCGACCCGAAAGTACGGTTCGACCGGTGAAACAGGAATCTCGAAGTATGAATGCATCCGTTGAACCGGCCGCTGTCACGGCCACCCCGGCGCGGCCCGCCAAACGCCGCAAGCCCCTGCCCAAACCCCTGGCGTTCTGCGCCCGCCTGTGCCGGGAACGGCCGCTGGGCGCGGTGGGCGCGCTGATCTGCCTGTTGCTGCTGTTCACCGGCATTTTCGCCGACCTGATCGCGCCGCAGGGCTATAACGCCATCAACCCCATCGACCGGCTGAAAGCGCCGTCGGCGGAATACTGGTTCGGCACCGACCAGCTGGGCCGGGACATCTTCGCTCGCGTGGTGCACGGCGCGCGCCTGTCGGTGATCGTGGCGTTCGCCGCCACCACCCTGTCGATCGTGATCTCCGCGTTGCTGGGCATTCTCAGCGGCTACTTCGGCGGCCGCCTGGACATGTTCATTCAGCGTCTGGTGGACGGCTGGATGTGCTTCCCCGACCTGATTCTGCTGATCGTGGCGGTGGCCGTGCTGGGCCCGGGCACCTGGCAGATCATCGTCATTCTGGGGCTGCTGTTCGGCATCTCCGGCTCGCGGATCGTGCGCGGCGCGGTGCTCAGTGCCCGGCAGAACGTCTATGTGCACGCCGCCCAGTCCATGGGCGCGTCCAGCACGCGCATTCTCTGGCACCACATTCTGCCCAATGTGATGGCGCCGCTGATCGTGCTCTACACCACCCGCCTGGCGGCGGTGATCCTGGCGGAATCCGGCCTCAGCTTCCTGGGCCTGGGCATTCCGCCACCGTCACCCAGCTGGGGCGGCATGCTCAGCCTGGACGGGCGCAGCTATATGTTCCAGGCCCCCTGGCTGGCGATTATTCCCGGCATCGCCCTGACCGTGGTGGTGTTCGGCATCAACATGTTCGGCGACGCCCTGCGCGACATGCTCGACCCGCGCATGCGCGGCGGCAGCGGTCGCTACCTGGCACGCGTGAAAAGGGCCATCGGCGTATGAATATGAAAGCGGACGTTACCCGCCGCACCCTGCTCGACGTGCAGGATCTGCACACCGTCTTCGAGAAGGACGGCAATGAGGTCCATGCGGTCAACCAGGTCAGCTTCGACGTGAAGGAAGGCGAGATCCTGGCCATCGTCGGCGAAAGCGGCTCCGGCAAGAGCATCACCGCCATGTCGCTGCTGCGGCTGATTCCCAGCCCGCCCGGGCGCATCGTCGGCGGCCGGGTGCTGTTCAACGATCAGGACCTGCTGGACCTGGACGACGAGCAGATCCGCCGCCTGCGCGGCCGCGACATCGCCATGATCTTCCAGGAGCCGATGACCTCCCTGAACCCGAGCCTGCGCATCGGCCGGCAGCTGGCGGAGCCGCTGCGCGTGCACGGCTCGGTGCCCAAGGAGAAGGTCCGCGAGCGCTGCCTGGAGCTGCTGCGCCAGGTGCGCCTGGGCGACCCGGAAAAGCGCCTCGACGCCTATCCCCACGAGCTCTCCGGCGGCATGCGCCAGCGCGTGATGATCGCCATGGGGCTGGCCTGCCTGCCCAAGCTGCTGATCGCCGACGAGCCCACCACCGCCCTGGACGTGACGGTGCAGGCGCAAATCCTGGAACTGCTGCGCGACCTGGTGCGCGCCAATAACTCGTCGATGATGCTGATCACCCACGACCTGGGCGTGGTGGCCCGTTACGCCGACCGCATCAATGTGATGTACGCCGGCCGCATCGTGGAAAGGGGCACCGCGGAAGAGATTTTCCACCACCCCAAACACCCCTACACCCTGGGCCTGATGGAATCCATGCCGCGCCTGGACCAGGCCCCCGGCAGCCGGCTGACACCGATTCCCGGCCAGCCGCCGGATCTCTCCGACCCGCCCCCGGGCTGCCCGTTCCATCCACGCTGCCGCTTCGCCGAAGCGCGCTGCCGCAGCGAACGGCCGCCCCTGGAACAGATCACCGACAACCACTGGAAAGCCTGCTGGGTGGATACCGATGCCAAACGCTGAACCGCTTCTGCAAGTCTCCGACCTGCGCGTGCACTTCCCGCTGCAGGCCGGCCTGCTGGGCCGCAACGCCGGCACCGTGAAAGCGGTGGACGGGGTCGCCTTCCATATCGACCGCGGCGAAACCCTGGGCCTGGTGGGCGAATCCGGCTGCGGCAAGTCCACCACCGGCCTGGCCATGCTGCGCATGAGCCCGCTCACCGACGGCCGCATCCATTTCGACGGCGAGGACATCACCCACCCGGACAAGCCGGCGCTGAAGCGGCTGCGCCGGCGCATGCAGATGGTCTACCAGGACCCGTTCGGCGCGCTCAACCCGCGCATGAAGGTGCTGGACATCGTCGGCGAGCCGCTGCGCGTGCACCGCCTTACCCAGGGCCGCGCCGCCTACCGGGAAAAAGTCATGGGGCTGCTGGAAAAAGTGGGCCTGAAAGCGGAGATGGCCGACCGCTACCCGCACGAATTTTCCGGCGGCCAACGCCAGCGCATCGGCATCGCCCGGGCGCTGGCCGCCGACCCGGAGCTGATCATCTGCGACGAGCCGGTGTCCGCCCTGGACGTATCGATCCAGGCCCAGGTGATCAACCTGCTGGAAGACCTGCAAAAAGAGCTGGGCCTGACCTATCTGTTCATCGCCCACGATCTGGCGGTGGTGCGCCACCTGTGCCACCGCATCGTGGTGATGTACCTGGGCCGGGTGGTGGAAGTGGCCGACCGCGAAACCCTCTACGACAACCCCCAGCACCCTTACACCCAGGCGTTGCTGGGCGCGATCCCGATCGCCAACCCGGACCCGGAGGTGCAACAGCACTTCAACCCGTCACTGAGCGGCGAAGTGCCCAGCCCCATTGATCCGCCGCCGGGGTGCCCGTTCCACCCGCGCTGCCCCCACGCCACCGAGCTGTGCCGCCGGGAAGCGCCGCGCGCCCTGGAAATCGAAGACCGCCATAGCGTTGCCTGCCATTTGCATGACCCGGACTGGGCCCAGGCCATGGCCGGCAACCTTTAACAAAATAACAAAACGAGGAGAGCATCATGAATTTGCGTACACCGAGAATCGCCCTGTCCCTGGCGGCCACCGCCGCCCTGGCCTGGGCCGGGCCGGCCGCGGCGGAAACCCCGCAAACCGACGGCACCGTCAATGTTTCCACGGTCTACCGCACCCTGGACGCCACCACCTGGGACCTGCAGCGCTGGACCTGGAAAGGCAACCACGACAACCTGCAAATGGAATCGCTGCTGCGCGGCGATCTTCAATACGGCCCGCGCGGCAGCAACGAAAACAGCTTCGTCGAGCAGGCCTACATTCCCTACGCCCAGCTGGAAGGCAGCCTGGCGGAAAGCTGGGAAGTGAAAGAAGACCCCATGCGCGTGGTGTTCCATCTGCGCGAGGGCGTCTACTGGCAGGAAGTGCCCGGCGTCATGGAGAGCCGCGAGCTGGTGGCCAACGACGTGATCACCTCGTTCAAAAGCCGCTGGGACAACCCGCGCGCCATTCCCACCTTCTGGGACTTCGTGGAACGCTGGGAGGCCCCGGACGAGCACACCGTGGTGGCGCACTTCAGCAAATTCCACGGTAACTGGCCGTACCGCCTGGCCTGGGGCTACTACGACGGCATCCTGCCGCCGGAATGGCAGAACCTGAGCGAAGACGAGCGCGCCGACTGGAAAAACGCCGCCGGCACCGGCCCCTACCGCATCGCCGACATCCAGACCGGCCGTCAGCAGGTTTATGAAAAGAACGACAACTACTGGGACACCACCACCATCGACGGCGAGGAATACCAGCTGCCGCTCAATGAAAAAGTGGTCTATCACATCATCAAGGACGAATCGAGTTCGGTGGCGGCGCTCAGCTCCGGCCGCGTGGACATCATGGAAGCGATCCGCTGGCAGCTGGTCGACCAGCTGAAGAAAACCGCCCCGGAGCTGGAATTCCGCAAGCACGTGGCCACCCAGGGCACCTACATCGCCCTGAAGACCGACGAAAAGCCCTTCGACGACGTGCGCGTGCGCCGCGCCATGAACCTGGCCATCGACCAGCGCGCCATCCTCTCCTCGCTGCTCAACGGCGAAGGCGAGCTGCTCAACTACCCGTTCGCGCAGCGCTGGACCGAGTTCTACACCCCGCTGGAGGACCTCTCCCCCGCCGCCAAGGAACTGTTCAGCCACAACCCGGAAAAAGCCAAGAAACTGCTCGCCGACGCCGGTTACCCGAAAGGCTTCAGCTTCGACGTCCAGGTCTGCTCCTGCAGCCCCTATCACATGGACGTGGTCGCCATGCTGCAGGCGTACTACCAGCAGGTGGGCATCAACATGAACGTGAAAACGCTGGAATACGGCGCCTTCCGTTCCAACATGCGCGGCGACAACCAGGCCGGCGGCTACCTGATGAACAACGGCTCCGGCAACCCCATTCAGGTCCTGCGGAAGAGCTTTATGACCGGCCAGACCTGGAACGCCTCACGCTACTCCAACGAGGATTTCGACAAGAAGATCACCGCCGCCATCCATGAGCCGGACAACGAAAAACGCAACGCCAGCATCCGCGAGCTGAACGACTTCATCATCGAGGAAGCGGTACCGCACGTCTGGCTGCCCACCGAAATGGTGTACTCCGCCTGGTGGCCCTGGGTGAAGAACTACCACGGCGAAACCCGCATCGGCGCGGTCAAGCCCAACGCCATCTACGCCCGCATCTGGATCGACCAGGAACTCAAGGACAAGATCCTCAACGACTAGGTCCGCTTCGGATCACACACTTCTCCATCATCGCGGAGCCTCCGGGCTCCGTTTTTTTTGCTTGGTGGGAACGCCTTGTGGGAGCGGGCCTTGTGGGAGCGGGCCCCGCCCGCGAAAGGGAGCGAAGCTCCCGGCAGGATGCCAGAGACGCTGTTTGTGCCGCCGTTAGATAAGCCCCTGGTATCCTGCCGGGTGGCTCCCGCCACCCTTTCGCGGGCGAGGCCCGCTCCCACAAGCCGCTCCTACAAGCATCTTCCTGCCGGCCTTGGTAGACTGCCGAATCCCGGTCCGACTTTGATCTTATTGTCTATGGTTCTAATCCGTTTCATCGTCATGCTGGTGCTGCTGGCACCGTTTCCGGCCGCGGCCAGCGACGCCAACCGCACCGCCGCCGAGGAAGAGAAGAGCGCCGCCGCCCGCGAGCAGCAGGAACTGCTGGAACGCGCCGACGACCTGCGCCGCCAGCAGGAGACCACCGAAGCCCTGCTGCGCAAGCAGGAACGGTACTTGCAGGTATTAGAACAACAACTAAAACAACTCAAGGAGGCCTCCGATGAAGAGCCTGCCTCATAGCACTCTCCACGGCCCCGGCCATGCTTAAACGACTGCGCCGCTGGCTGTTCGGCGGGTCACCGGCGCCGGGCGCCTCGTTCGCGCCGGCGCGCCCGGCCGATCCGCCGCCCCCCGCGCGTGAGCCGGCACCCGCCGTGGCCGCCGACCCGGCGCCGGATTCAGCAACGTCGGGCCTGCCGTTCGAAATCCGCCCCTACCGGGACGGCGACGCGGCGGCGCTGGCCCGGGTGTTCCGCAACGCCATTCTGGTCACCGCCGCCGATCACTACGACGCTGACCAGCGTCGGGCCTGGAGCGCCGCCGCCGACGACCCGGCCTTTCCGGCGGATCTCGCCAAGGGCCTGACCATGGTCGCCGAATGGCAGCAGGAGACCGCCGGCTTCGCGCAGCTGGTGGACGACCGCATCACCCTCATCTACGTCCACCCGGACACCGCCCGCCTGGGCATTGCCACCCTGCTCTACCAGCATCTCGAGGACGAAGCGCGCATCCAGGGCCGCGAGCGCCTGGTCACCGAAGCCAGCCAGGTGGCCCACGACTTCTTCCTGTTCCTCGGCTTCCAACCCGACGCCGAGGAAACCGTGGAACGCGACGGCGTCGCCCTCACCCGCTGGCGCATGCACAAACCCCTGATCTGAAATAAAAAAAGCCGCTTCTGGGGGGAGAAGCGGCAAGGGGGGTAAGAATCAGCGTCTTGGGTTCGGGGATTACAACTTCGCGGTCAGCTTGGCGACCTGCTCGCCCTGGTAGCGGGCCAGGCCCAGCTCCTTGTCGCTGGGCTGACGGCTACCGTCCGGCCCGGCGATGGTGCCCGCGCCGTAGGGGGTGCTGCCGTGCACTTCCTTGATGTCCATCTGCGCCTGCTCGGGGTCGGCGTAGCCCAGCGGCACGATGATGAAGCCGTGGTGCGCCAGCGTGGTCCAGGTGGAGGTGATGGTGGTTTCCTTACCGCCGCCGGTGCCGGTGGAGGTGAACACACTGGCCACCTTGCCGGCGAGTGCGCCCTTGGCCCACAGACCGCCGGTCTGGTCCCAGAAGGTGCGCATCTGGCCGCTCATGTTGCCGAAGCGGGTGGGGGTACCGACGATTACCGCGTCGTAGTCCTTCAGCTCTCCGGGTTCGGCCACCGGTGCCGCCTGGTCGGTCTTGCCGCCGGCCGCCTTGAAGGCGTCCTCGGGCATGGTCTCGGCGACGCGCTTGATATCGACCTGCACGCCTTCAACGCGGCGGGCCCCTTCGGCCACGGCGTCCGCCATGGCTTCGATATGGCCGTACATGGAATAGTAAAGAACCAGAATGCGTTTCATCGGAACCTCCAGTTTGTTCGCAGTCGTCTGCAAAAGATGATGCAACTGTACGCCTGAAGGTTCGGTGAAAGCACAGGGCTGGGCAGAACGGATTGATCAGATTTTTCTATCTATTAACACCGCCCCTTACAGCGGCGGCTCGGTGACGGCGCGCTCACCGTCGCCGAACATGGAGGCCAGAGCGCGGTGCTGGGCGTCACGGCCGCGCCGGCGTTGCCAGGCTTCCAGGCCGGGCAGCCAGCGCTGGGCGCTGTAGCCGAGCAGGCGCGGCACCAGAGTGAGCAGCGGGTACCAGGGCGTCACCCCGGCGGGCAGGCCCAGCTGGCCCATCTTCTCCCGGTCCAGGAAGTAGCGGCTCACGCTCAGATGCTGCCGGTACAGCAGCCGGCGGCGCGGGCCCTGGAAGCGCTTGAAATGCCGCTCCAGCGGCTCCCGGGCCAGGGCCGCCCCCAGCTCGCGGCTGGTCCAGTCCGGCCGGCTCTGGGTCATCAGGCAGTGGTGCAGCCGCACCGCGCCGTCCTGTTCGTTGAACGCCAGCCATTGCTCGTCCACGCCCATCACCCAGCAGGCGTAGCTCCACAGGTGCATCACCGCGCGTGCCTCGCGGCCGGTGACTGGCACGCCCAGTTTGCGCAGCCCGCCCAGCATCACCACGCTGAAACCCAGATAGGTGGCCGCCATGTCGGTCTGGCACAGAGGCAGGCCCCAGCGGGCCGCGTCCCACTCCTGGCGGCCGCTGAGGTTGCGGCGCACCAGGCTGTGCACCAGCCGCACCCGCAGGGTGGTCTTGAAGCCCTCGCCGAAACGGTCCAGGCCACCCGGCTCGGTGCAGTCGATCCACCATTTGCCGGTTTCCGCCACGCGCCGGGCGGTGCCCTGGCTGAGCGCACCGGTGAGCACCAGCGACTGGTTGAAGCCGGACAACAGGTAGCCGCCCATCAACGCCAGATCGCGCAGCACATAGGTGGCGGTAAGCCCGGTGCGGTGGATAAAGCGGGCGCCCTCGTCGATCAACGCCGGATCCACCCAGTCCGGGCGGCGGTCGACACGTTCGAAGAACGACCGCAGCGGTTCCGGCGCCGCCGGCACCGCGTCGATGCCCTGCTCCAGGGCCTGCTCGAACAGCGCCCGCCCCTCGCGGGTGCCGTGGTCGTACATCCAGTCCACGAGGCTGTCCATGGCCGGGTCACCGTGCCACAGGCCCTCGGTTGCCGCCTGGTACTCCGCCTCGCTGGGCGCCAGCGGGCGGCCCAGAAAGCGGCGCAGCAGGTACGGCGTGGGCGCCTGGGTCTTGGCGTAGGGCCGGGCGCGTTCGGGCACGGCGGGCGGCTGGGCGGACGCGTTCATGGCGGGCTCCGGTGGCTCTGGCGGTTATCGGGGTTGTTGCGATGTCCGCACTCTAATGCGAATATGTATTCGCATTCAATTCGCGTTCCAGCGTCGCTTACCCCAGGAGTCGCCATGCGCAAACATCCCCGCCAGCGGCGCTCCCGGCAACTGGTGGACAGCCTGATCGAGGCCACCGGCCGGGCGCTGGTGGAATACGGGCTGGACCACACCACCACGGTGCGCATCGCCGAAATCGCCGGGGTCAGCGTGGGGTCGCTGTACCAATATTTCGAAGGCAAGGACGCCCTGGTCGAGGCGCTGATGGACAAGCTCGCCGGCGACATCGCCCAGGGTCTGCGCCGCCTGCCCCTGGCGGACAGCGCCGGCCTGCGCGAGACCGTGGAGGGCGCCATCCGCTTCGGCTTCGCGGTGCTGCACTCCCGCGACGGCCTTTACCTGGAGCTGGTGCGCAACTGGCACCGGCTGCCCACCAACCGGGTCGCCGACGCGCTGCAGCAGCACTTCATGGAGCTGTCCCGGCTCTATTTCATCAAGCACTACCGCGACTACCCGATCGAGGATCTGCAGGTGCGGGTGTTCATCGTCGCCAACAGCGTGCTGTTCACCATGGTCCGCCACGCCAGCCAGAACGACGCCCTGCTGCGCGAGGACGACATCGCCGCCGGTCTTACTGATATGGTAGTAGGCTATATGACCCATTGAGGTGGAACCCCATGGACGACAAGAACCCCGCTGAAGGACAACGCCACCTGGCGGTGCTGATCGACGCGGACAACGCGCCACCGGCCATCGTCGAAGGCCTGTTCGAAGAGATCGCCAAATACGGCGTCGCCAGCGTGAAACGCATCTACGGCGACTGGACCAAGCCCAATCTGGGCGGCTGGAAGAAGGTGCTGCTGGACTATTCCATCCAGCCGGTGCAGCAGTTCGCCTACACCCAGGGCAAGAACGCCACCGACAGCTCGCTGATCATCGACGCCATGGACCTGCTCTACACCCGGGAGCTGGGCGGCTTTTGTCTGGTCTCCAGCGACAGCGATTTCACCCGCCTGGCGGCGCGCCTGCGCGAGGCCGGCGTCACCGTTTACGGCTTCGGCGAGAAGAAAACGCCAAACCCGTTCGTGGCCGCCTGCGACAAATTCATCTACACCGAGATTCTGCGCGCCGACGCGGAAGAGCCGGCGCCCGCCAAGAGCGGCGGCGCCGACGGCGGCAAGGCGGCGGACAAGCCGGCCCAGGCGCAGGCCGCCAAGGCCCAGAGCGACAAGGAAAAGCCGCCGCTCAACTTTATCGCCCGGGTGATCGAGGACATCTCCGACGACGAGGACTGGGTGCACCTGGGCGCGCTGGGGCAGAACCTCAACAAACGCAGCCCGGCGTTCGACACCCGCCTCTACGGCTTCAAGAAACTCAGCGAGCTGCTCAAAGCCCACCCCAACCGCTTCGAAGTACAGGAAGCCGGCGGCAGCGGCGGCAGCAAAGCCTTACGGGTCCGCAACAAGCGCAAACGCTAGCTAGAGGCACCTTGTGCGAGCGGGCCCCGCCCGCGAAAGGGTGGCGCCAGCCACCCGGCAGGATTCCAGAGACGCTGTTCGTGCCGCCTTTAGAAGTCTCTGGAATCCTGCCGGAAGCTGCGCTTCCTTTCGCGGGCGGGGCCCGCTCCCACAAGCTCCCCAAGCTCCCACAAGAGCCCGCTTCAGCGCACCAACCAGAGGCTCAGCTGCGGGATATAGGTGATCGCCAGCAGCGCGATCACCAGCACCAGCATGAACGGCAGCGTGGCGGCGAACAGCTCGGTGATCGATTTGCGGAACCGGTAGCTGGCGATGAACAGGTTCATGCCCACCGGCGGCGTGATGTAGCCGATCTGCATGTTGGCCACGAAGATAATCCCCAGGTGCACCGGGTCGATGCCGTAGCGCAACGCCACCGGCAGAATCAGCGGCACCATGATCACCAGCGCGGCGAAGATATCCAGGAAGGCGCCCAGCACCAGCAGCAGAATGTTGAGCAGCACCAGGAAAGCGATCTTGCTCTGCACATGGGTCTGGATGAACTGGAACAGCTGCTCGGGAATGCCGGCGTACACCAGGTAATCGGCGAACGCCTGGGCCACCGCCAGAATCAGCAGAATGCCACCCACCATGACCATCGCCTCTCGGGTGATGCCCGGCAGCCGCCGCATCGGAATCTCGCGGTACAGGAACACCTCGGCGAACAGCACGTAGAGCGCGGTCACCGCCGCCGCCTCGCTGACCACCAGGAAGCCGGAGAAGATACCGCCCAGCACCACGAACGGCAGCGGCAGCTCCCAGCGGGCTTCCCAGAGCGCGTCGATCAGCTCGCGGGTGCGGAACGCCTGGCGCGGCACCGGCGCCTCGCGGTTGGCCCACAGGCAATAGAAATACAGCAGCACCACCATCAGCAGCGCCGGGCCGATCCCCGCCAGATACAGATCGACGATCTCCACCGCCGGCATCGCCAGTTGCTGCGACAGCTGCTGGGCGATAATGCCGTAGATCAGCAGCGGCACCGAGGGCACCAGCAGCAGGCCCAGGCTGCCCGACGAGGTCACCAGGCCGAGGCTGAAGCGGCGCGGGTAGCCGGCCTTCACCAGCGCCGGCAACAGCAAGGCGCCCAGCGCCACGATGGTGACACCGGAACCGCCGGTGAGCGCGGTGAAGAAGGCACAGGCGATCAACGCCACGAACGCCATGCCGCCGGGCATCCAGCCGAACGCCGCCTGGCTCAGGCGCACCAGCCGGTCGGCGGTGCGCGACTCGCTGAGCAGGAAGCCGGCGAAGGTGAACAGCGGCAGCGCCATCAGCACCACCGAATCCGACAGCTGATAGATGTCGATGTGCAGCACCGCCAGCGGCGAGCCCTGGGTGTAAAAGCCCAGCGCGGCGGCGCCCAGCAGCACCGCGAACAGGGGCGCGCCCAGCAGCGCCAGCAACAGCAGCACCAGTACGGCGATCCAGATCATGCCACCGGCTCCCGCATGCTGGGCCGCCGGCCGCGCAGCCCCAGGCCGAACAGCACCAGGTAACGCAGCGCCATCACCGTGAAGCCGAGCGGGATCACCGCCTGCAACAGCCAGCTCGGCACGCCGGCGAAGGCGGTAGCGCCGAACTGGTATTCCTCGATCACGAACTGCACGCTGTACCAGCCGGTGAGCACGCAGATGCCCGCGGTGAACAGGTCCACCAGCCCGGTGACCCAGGGCAGCAGCCGTTCCGGCAAAAAGTTGGCGGCCAGATCAATGCGGATGTGCTCGTCCTTGCGCGAGGCGATCATCGCGCCCAGCAGGCCGATCCACAGCACCGCGTTGCGCAGCAGCGGCTCCGCCCACACCAGGCTGACGCCGCCGAAGTTGCGCAGGCCGATCTGCGCCACCGCCAGCAGCACCATGCCCAACAGCACGGTGACGATCAGACCGTCCTCGAAGCGGTGCAGCCAGAACAGCAGGCGGCGCATTTATTCGGCCGTGTCGCGGTGGGCCTCAAGGATGCGGTGCAGCCGGTCGAGCATGTCGCGGCTCAGCTCGCCCTCTTCCACCAGTTCATTGGTGGCCTTGTCGGCGTAGCGCTTCCATTCGGCGCGTTGCTCGTCGCTGGGCTTGACCAGCTCCAGGCCCTGGTTGCGCACCGCCTGGAAGGCGTCCTTGTTCTGCTCGCGGCTGTCCCGGTCGATGGTGTCGAAGGCGCTTTCCAGCACCCGGCGCACCACCGCCCGGTCGTCCTCGGCGAGGCGGTCGAAGTGGCGCTTGTGGATCGCCAGCAGGCCGTAGGTGTAGAGCAGCGGCAGGTCGGTGACGTAATCCACCCGCGAGTACCACTGCAGGGTGAGCGCGGCCACCGGCGGCGCCGCGAAGGCGTTGACCGCGCCGGTCTGCAGCGAGGTCAGCACCGAGCCGATGTTCAGCACGATCGGCGACAGCCCCAGGGTGTCGGCGGCGTTGGCGGAGGCGCTGTCGCCGGAGGGCAGCCACAGCTTCTGGTCGCGCAGGTCGTCGAGGCTGCGCACCGGGTTGGCGGACATGATGTAGGCGAAGCCGCCGTCCACCAGCCCGAAGCTGACCCAGCCGTTGTCTTCCAGGCCCTGCTGGATCAGCGGGTCCAGCTCGGCGCGGGCGGCGTCCACCTCGGCGTAGTTATTGAAGGTGAGCGGCACGTTGAGAATCTGGCTGTCCGCGTAGGCGCCGGCGAAGGCCCCGCCCTGGGCCATCTGACCGTGCAGCTGGCCAACGCGGATCTTGCGCTGCACCGCCCGGTCGTCGCCCATCACGCCACCCGGGTAGATCTTCAGGCTGACCCGGCCGTCGGTTTCCTGCTCGATGGTGTCGCCCGCCTGCTTCAGCGCCTTCACCACCGCCGTGCCGTCCGGATACAGCGTGGAAATCTTCAGGGTGGTGGCGAAGGCCAGCACCGGGAACAGGGCCAACACGGCCACGGAAATTCGCAACATCCTTCTCTCCATCATCAAAATAGTGCAAAAAGGCCTTGTTGGGGCCAGCCTTGCGGGCGCGGCCTTGTGGGAGCGGGCCCCGCCCGCGAAAGGCAAGCTTTGCTTGCCGGCAGGATCCCAGAGCGCCCTCTACCCGCAGCATAAGCACCCTCTCTGGTATCCTGCCGGCCGGCGTTGCCGGCCTTTCGCGGGCGGGGCCCGCTCCCACAAGGCCTGCTCCCGCAGGCCTCAGAAATAATCGTCAGCGCCATCCAGAAGCTGCTGCGCCTGCTCCTTGGCGTAAGTGTTCTGCAGCGTCAGATCGGGCAGGTCCGGCTCGGCCTCAAGTACTTCGCGCAGCTGCGCGTCGTGCAGCTCTCGGTCAAACACCAGACGCGCGTAGTGCTCCGCGAACAGCACCCGCGCCAGCAGGTTGCGGCCCTCGGAGAGCGCCACCGCCCGCTCGAAATGGTCGCGCGCCTGCTCCGGGCGGCCGCCCAGGCTGGCCGGCAGGATGCTGTTGAGCACGCCCAGGTACATATGCGCCTGACCGTAGCGGTAGTCTTCGTCCAGCGCCACCACCCGTTCCATCAGCAGCCGCACCCGGGACAGCTCCGCCACCGCGTTCCAGTCCTCGGTGTGGGTCTGGATGTAGCCGGCCCAGGCGCCGCCCAGGGAAAACAGCACCGGCACGTCGTCCTGGCCGGCCTCGTCGAGCAGCGCCTCGAACGCCGGCACCTCGATGTCGCGCAGGTCGCAGTAGTCGCCGTCGTGGGCGCAGGCGCCGCGCAGAGCGTAGGCCAGCGCCTTTTCGTTCAGGCGCGCGGCGCGCGCTTCGTCGTCCACGAACACGCCGGCGTAGGCGCCGTACAGGTCGGCGCCGGTCATCAGCAGGCCGCTGCGCTCCGGCCAGTTGACGATCAGCCCGTCCACCATCAGCAGATAGGAGGGCAGGCCCGCCTCCACGGTGGCCAGATCGTTGTTCTGCATCACCGCGCGACCCAGGCTCTCGTCCAGACGCGCCACCCCGCAGCCGGTCAAAAGCAGTGCCAGCATTGGTCCCATCAGGTATTTGGCTATTCGCATGTCGGCACCATTACTACTCCGTCTCTGGAATCCTGCCGGAGGCTTCGCCTCCTTTCGCGGGCGGGGCCAGCTCCTACCCGCCTTTGTAATAGCGGGCGCGGCGGTAGAGGCCGATGCCCGCGCCCAGCGCCGCGCCGGTGATCAGGCCGGACAAATGCGCGGCGTTGGCGACGATGTCCGCCAGCCCTACATAACAGATCACCAGCCAAACCAGCATCAATATCACAATCTCCCGGCGCAGCTGATACCCGGCCGCCGGGTTGGTCTTGCCGTACAGCCATAGATAGCCGAGCAACCCGTAAACCACCCCGGAAAGCCCGCCGAAGCGCGGCCCGGTGTCCATGAACTGGGCCAGGTTGGAGACCGCCGCCACCAGCAGCGTGATCCAGATCAATTGGAAGCTGGACTGGAAGCGCTCGATCAAACGGCCCAGGTCACTCCACCACAGCAAGTTGAAGATGATGTGAAGCACCGAGAAATGCAGCAGCATCGGGCTGAACAGCCGCCACGGCTGGGCCGCCAGGCCGTCCAGGCTTTGCGGGAACATCAGCGCGTAATAGATATCCGGGCCGATCACATAGGGCGAGGCGTAGATCAGCGCGGTCACCACCAGCACCGTGCGCGTCACCGGCCCCATGCTGGCGAACCAGCCGCCGGAAAACACCTGCTGGCGCGGCAGGCCGGTGACCGGCTCGCTGGCCTGCCAGGCGTTGTCCTGCCAGCGGCGCGCCCCGGGGTCACGCAGGAACGCCTCGGCAATCCGGCGTGCCTCGTCATGGCGCGCCGGATCCTCGAGGAACAGCACGAACTCGCCGTCGCCGGCTTCCTCACGGGTGCGGATGCCCTCACGGCCCAGCACATGGGCCAGTTGCCGGGCCAGCTTCTCGTTGTTCAGGCGCACCAATTCAAGCATTCCAATCCTCTTTGTCGGCCAGCACTTCCACCGCCTCCCAGAAACAGTCCCAGTGCCCGCCGCAGCTTAGCAGCACCTCCTGAAACGTCCCCACCAGGCCGTAATAGTCATGGACGCCGTTCAGGCGGGCATTGTTCAACCGCCCCTCGAAAAAGCCGGCGTAGGCGCGCAGGGCCGGCAGCTGCTCGGCGCGGGCCCGGTAGTTCTCGCGCAGACCTTCGATCAGCGCCGCTTTGCGCTCGGCCATGGTGGCTTCATCGGCGCCGCTGGCGTACAGCTCGCCCAGTTGCTCCCGGGTCTCCCCCACCAGGGCCAGAAAGGCGTCGCGGGCGCGGTCGCGCTGTTGCCAGCGGTCCAGGTCCACCTGCAGGTCGTGGCGCGCCAGATAGCGCAGCGTGCCCTCGCGGGCCACCATGGTGGCCAGGGACTCATTGAAACGGGTGTCGTTGCGGATATACAGCCGCCGGTGGACCAGCTCATGAATCAGCAGCTCCACCAGGGCCGGGCCGGAGCGGTCGATCATCGGCGTGGTGAGCGGGTCCGCGAACCACCCCAGGGTGGAGTAAGCAATGGCGCCGCCCACGTAGGTGTCCTGCCCCTCCGCGTCGAGCTTCTCGGCCAGGGCCTCGGCGTCGGCGCGGTCGAAGTAACCGCGGTAGCTCAGGCACCCCAGCAGCAGGTAGCACCAGGTGCGCGGCTCCAGGGAATACGGCGGCGCGGCGACCACATTCCAGACCACCGCGTCGTCGCGCAGATGCACGTAGTCCTGGTAGACGTTACGCGCCGGCAGCGCCAGGGACTCATCGGCGAACGTGAGCACATCACCGGCCAGGGCCAGTTGCCGGCGCACCGCCACCGGTGTTTGCGGATCGGCCACCACGTCGGCCACCGGCTGGCGCGCGCCCATCAGGTCCAGGTGGCCCTTCACGGCCTGGCCGTAGTAGCCGAGCTGGCAGCCCGACAGGAGCAGCAGGCTGCCGGCCAGAAGCCACCAGTAAAACCGGTTCTCAGGCACGGGACATGAACTTCCGCTCGGAGGTATTCACCTTCACCTTCTCGCCCTCCTGGATGTACTCCGGCACCTGGACCACCAGGCCGGTCTCCAGGGTGGCGGGCTTGGTGCGGGCACTGGCGGAGGCCGCCTTCATCGCCGGCGTCGTCTCGGTGATGGTGAGCACCACCGACAACGGCAGCTCCAGGCCGATCACCGAATCCCCCACCTTCAGGGCCAGCAGGCCGTCACAGCCCTCGGTGATGAACGGCAGCTCGTCGCGGATATCCTCGGCCTTGAGCGGGTATTGGGAGAAATCCTCGTCGTCCATGAACACATGGTCGTCGCCGTCCACGTAGGAGAAATGCACCGGCCGGCGCAGCAACTCCACGGTGGGCACGTCCTCGTCGCCCTTGTAGCGCTCCTCGAACTTGGGCCCGCCGCCCACCGCGGCGGCGCGCACCCGGTACAGCGTGGCCGCGCCCCGCGCCGAGGGGGAATTCACCTCAATCTGGCGGATCACGAACAAAGAGCCGTTGTGTTCAATAACGTCGGATTTTTTCAGGTCGCTGGCACGGGTCACGGGCCTTCCTCATGGCAACTCAAAACGGCGCCAATAGTAGCAGGCCCGGCACCGTCGCCGGTAGGCCGGGTCATGCCAAAGACGCCACTCCGGCGTCACCGGCCCGCAAACCTACGCGGCGACGAGCTTCTTGACGTTCAAATCCTTTCGGTGCTGTTCGGCGTGCCAGAGTTCGTACTGCGCCTGCTGGGTGAGCCAACTCTCCGCGGACGTATCAAATGCGATGGAAAGCCTGATCGCCATTTCCGGGCTGATACCCGCCTTTCCGTTCAGGATGGCGCTCAATGTCTTGCGACTGACCCCCAACGCCTCGGCGGCGGCGGTCACCGTCAATCCCAGAGGATCAAGACAGAGTTCCTTTATGACTTCACCGGGGTGGGGAGGGTTGTGCATCAGTGCACCTCACATTCAACATGCAGGAAAACGAATGTAACCCGTAACGTATCGCACCTCAATACAGAAACACAGTGAACTGCCTGATGACATAGCCTCACCACAGGCAGGGCCTGGTCTCCCCGTTATGGAGTCAGCGTAGTGGATCAGGAAGCGATCGGAGGTAAGCAGGAAACGAGACGGCGTGTCGGCGAGAGCGGAACTTTATGTCAGCAAAGCGCATCAAGAGCAGGCCGGTCAGGGTCGGCGGCGCTTATCGAATGTTCTGGCGGGCTCGGCTATCGCGTCGTGCTGTCGGGGCTCGGCCAGATAGCGTTCCAGGGCTTTTCGCACAAGCTCGTTCAGGGAAGAATCTTCTTGTGTCGCCGCACGCGCGGCCGCCAAGTGAATATCGTGACCGACCCGGACATTGAAGGAACCCTTACATGGCTTCTCCGGCGGCTGACCCGACTCGTCGCAGTCCGCCAGGTAATCGTCCACGGCCTGCTGGAACGCTTGCTCCAGCGCGGCAACGGTCTCGGCTTCATAATTCACCAAGGCCTGGATATAAAGCAGTTTGCCATACAGGCAGTTGTCTTCCGGGCTGGCTTCAATGGACCCGTAGTAACCACGATACTGCAGCAGATTCGCCATCTAGATCAGGCCTCCATCCTCTAACTTCTCGATCACCTGGCGCCGCGCGTAACGTTTCAGCTCATTACCCGGATGGGGACGGTGCAGACTTATCAGCTGCAACGGATCGCCGTTCGTGAATTTGACGCGCGAGCCACTCCCTTGCCTGCGCTCGTACCCCAATCGACGAAGCAATGTTTCAAGCTCTTGCCAGGTGAATCCTTGCTCGAGCGCCCTCAATTTGATGATCAGGCGTCGGGTACTCGTCATATTAACGCGTCCATTTTGCGACTAAATATAGTTGCTTGTCAAAGCTGCAGCATTGAATCAAGCACGTTAGCCGACGCTGGCGAGATTAGAGGTAAGCAGGAAACGACCCGGCGTGTCGGCGAGAGCGGAACTTTCCGTGATCCCGGGCGTACGGTGGGGTTGGGTCAGATGGACGGACGTTATCCGACGGCGGCGCCGAGGTCGGCGACGATGCGCTCGCGGGCTTCGCGGGCCAGGGCGCGGGGTTCGTCCGGCGGCAGGGGCGCACCGAAGGTCAATTCGACGACGATCCGGCGGCGCCCCAGCAGCCGCCACAGGTGGTGGTGGAATTCATCGTCGTCGATAAAGGCGATGCCGGTGTCCGGTCGGCCCTGCTCGTCGCGGTAACGCACGGCGACGGTCTGCACCGGCGCGTCGTCACCGGCGGCGGCGAACAACTGCGGGAAGAACCGGCGCACGCCGGTACCGTCAGTGGTGGTGCCTTCCGGGAACACCAGGATGCCGTGGCCGCGATCCAGCCGACCACGGATCTCCTCGGTCTTGGCCTTGGACTCACCGCCGCCGCGACGGATAAACAGGGTGCCCACGGCGCGCGCCAGCCAGCCGATCAGCGGCCACTCCGCCACCTCCGCCTTGGACAGGAAGTAGCACGGCCGGGCGGCGGCGATCACCGGGATATCCAGCCAGGACACATGGTTGCTGACCAGCAGCACCGGCCCCGCCCGCAACGGCCCCTGAACGCGCAGCTCCACCCCCAGAATGGTGAGAAACCGCAGGCACCAGCGGCGCTTGGCGTTCAGAATCACCACCCGGTGGGGGTCCCGCCCCGCCCTCAACCAGATGGCCTCCAGCACCCCGCCCAGCAGGTGCATAAGCACCCGCAAGGCGCGCCAGCAGCGCCGCGCGGTCACCCGTACCGAACCCTCCCCCACCGGCGAGTTCAGAGACACATCCCGCACCGTCACACCGCCACCGCCGGCCGGGCATCGCCGGGCTGCAGGAAGTGCTGCACATAGCGCGCCGGCAGCCGCGACACTTCCATCAGGATGAAATAATCCAGGCAGTTGAAGTCCGGGTCCCAGCAGGGTTCGCCGCACACCCGCGCCCCCATGCGCAGGTAGGCTTTAAGCAGCGGCGGCATCTTCACCCCGCCGCGCTCGCCGGCGCCGTCCAGGGCGTCGCCGGGCATGCGGTCAAGCCGGAAACGCGGCGTCACCCGCAGGTGCGGCGGCGTCATATGGGATTCGCGGATGCGCTGATCGATCGCCGCCACGTTAAAGCCTTCGCTCAACGCGATGCTGGCGCAGCCGATCAACGAACCGATGTCGTTCTCCAGCATGTACTGGGCCAGGCGCGCCCACAGCACGGTGATCACCGCCCCACCCCGGTAATCCGGATGAATGCAGGTGCGGCCGATTTCCGCCACACGCCCCTGCAGACCGGCCAGCGGCCCAAGATGAAACTCGTTCGCCGAGTAAAAACCGCCGGTTTTATGCGTGCGCTCCCCGGCCAGCACCCGGGTGTAGCCGACCAGCTCGCCGCTCTGGTTATCGCGCACCACCAGGTGCAGGCAATGGCGGTCGAAGCGGTCCCGGTCCAGGCCGAACGGCGCGTGGAAGCTGGCGCCGTACTCCTGGGAAAAGATCCGATAACGCAAACGCTGAATCTTCAGGATCTCCCGGCGGGACCGGGTAAAATAAGCGCTGAACCGAGCGCCTGTTTCCGGCCCTTTGAGCGCATCACGGGGCTTGAACACGTCTTTGAATGGCGGTCGCAGGGCTTTGATCTTTCCGGCGGCTTGCGCAAGCATAACGAGCTCCAGATTGGATTTACGTCAGTCTGGAAGCCCCCCATTGCTGTCCCGTGACAGGGTTGTGACCGTTAGGAGACAGAATCTGATGCGTATCGAACGCCGCGCGACACCGCGCTACCCGCAGCCGGTCAAACTGGCGCCCGGTGAGGTCCGGCACTGGTGCGCCTGCGGCCACAGTGACACGGCGCCGTTTTGCAGCGATGAGCGTTGCGGTGCCGGCGAGCGGCTGAGTTATACGGCGAGGAAGGAAGAGATCGTGCTGTTCTGCGGCTGCGGCGCCACCCGCACCCCGCCCCACTGTGACGGCGCCCACATCGGCCTGCGCGACCGCGAGCCCTGGTGGCGGCGGCTCAGGAGCTGGTTCCGGGGTCAGTGAGAACCGCTGTAATCTTTCGTCCCCGGCACGCGTGGCATATTTCTTACACGTTCCGTCATTTTGAGCCTACTTCCGCCGCCTTTGACCTGCGTTACCGTATACGCATACCAATTCGCACGGAGGCGAGACGACAATGACCATACTGCTCCAACACCGCGGATACTACGGCTACGTCGAGGTCAGCCAGAAAAACAACTGCCTGCACGGCGCCCTGCTCAACATCGAGGTGCCGGTGCACTATCAGGCCGACACCGCGATCGGCCTGATAAGGGCCTTTCAAGACGCCGTGGACAATTACCTGGACTATCCCTACCCGACGCCGTCCCGCGGGCGGGGAACGCAGCTCAAGGAAGAATTCAGGGTCAGGTCTTGTCTTTTGCCTTTCGGATGATGTGACGCCTCGAAGCCAAAACAGGCTCAGCCGAAAATGTCGTCCAGGCTGTCGGCGTCCAGCACCCGGTCGGCCCACGTTTCCAACTGATGTTGCCTGGCGCTCTGCAGGCGTTTGTGCACGCTGGGCGGAACCTCGCCGAAGCGTCGCTGGATAAGACGCAGAACCAAGGCACGCTCACCGTCCAGCCGGCCTTGCTCAATGCCTTGCTCCACGCCTTGCCTGACGCCCACCAGACGTTGACGCTCCTTCCATTCCTCGAAGCGGTTGGTAATCATCTCGTACGCCTCCTGCAGGTCGTGCATCTCGGGAAAGGAGAGCCGCCACCTCCTCGGAGGACCGGTGATGCTCCAGCCGGAACAGTGCCGCTATCCACTCCCGGGGCAGAAAGCCCGTAAGCAGATCCCACACCATCCGATCATGGGAAAACAGCAACTTGTAACTGGTGTCGTGCTCGTCCATGGGCACCTCGAAAGCCAATTCAGCCCAAGTCTGCGTGGGAAGAACTGGGGAATCTGTCCTACGGTGCGGAAGGTGCCTGTGCGAGAAAGCGGAAAGACATGTAGGCAGCTTGATCCGGGCGGAGCAAAACGCAAGGCCTGACCCTCAAGATGCTCAAGAATCCTACAGCCCGATGCCGTTCTATATTACCCAGTCTGTAGTCTTACGCTTCTTCCGACTCCCCCACCTCGTCCTTAATCTTGCTTGATCGCCATTAACACGGATGAAAATCTGTAACTTTTAAGTTACAGTAAGGGCATGGAATGATTGAGCTACGGCGCTACCAACGACCTGACGGCAAAGTGCCTTTAACAGAATGGCTCGCCGAGCTACGAGATCCACGAGCTAAAGCGAAGCTACAAGTGCGCTTGCGCAGGCTATCGGTGGGAATCACTGGCGACGCGAAAAGCGTCGGGGAAGGCGTCTACGAGTTACGGGAGCGCACCGGACCAGGCTACCGACTGTACTACGGCCGTCACGGAATGAGCTTAGTAGTCTTACTCTGCGCCGGCGACAAAGGTACCCAGCGAGCCGATATTAAGCGTGCTAAACAGTACTGGAATGATTGGAAACGGAGAAATTCATGAGCCGACGCCAACCTCAAGCCTCTATCTCTCACGACGAGGCCATAATTGAAGAACTGCGAGCCGACCGTGAGTTCGCGATCGCTTATCTACAAGCGGCGCTGGAAGAACTGGACGATGCCGACAACCGAGCCGCCGGCCTACTGGCGCTGCGCGACATCGCCGAAGCGTATGGCGGCATGGCAGTCGTTGCCCGGGACGCCGGCATCACCCGGGAAGCGCTTTATAGAGCACTGTCCCCGACGGGCAACCCTACCCTTAAAACACTGCTGGCGGTTCTCCACGCCATGGACATGCGGCTGTCGGTTACGACAGGCAGAACGCAAGGCCTGACCCCACCCCAAGGAAACACATGTAGGCCAGCTTAATCCGGCCAGAAAAACGCAGGATCCCACCCGCACTTTTTAAAATGTTTTCTGTCCCCTTTTAATATATTAGCGCCTGTTTCCTGTCCCCTTTTTAAAATCGGTAGAACATTCAATTAGGTGTGTATATAAAACCGCCGGACCTTACGCCTACAGGCGTTCACAGAAGGCAATTCCAGGCCTGTTTAGCGATTTTTTGACCGTATAGTCACCCATTTATATCAAATACTTACGCCATGTTTTCATTTTTTTGGCCTACCCTTTTCACAATTTTCGATTAACTACGCTCCAAGCACGGACACAAGCTCTGAGTGCCGTCCGTCCAACGGCAATTCCCTCCCACGGGAGACGCCGCGTCCAGTCGTGGCACCAATAACGGGATGCAAAACCACTAAAACAACAATTTGGAAGAAAACAATAAAAGGAGGGTTCACACCCATGCGCGCAAATTTCCTTTCTTGTGCCGGCCTGTGTGCCGGCGCTCTTTTTCTGAGCCCGAGCATCGCCCTGGCGAACATGGGCAACACCGCCACCACTTATGGCCTGTTGCCCACGGACATCGCCTCCGCCCAGGCCCTGTCCATGTTCAACACCCAGGTGTCGACCACCTACTACAACCCGGCCTATCTGGCGCACAGCACCAAGAGCGAGCTGACCGCCGGTCTGATGCACGCCGAGCACAACCTCAAGGCGGACAGTGAGCAGTTCGGCACCTACACCGTGCAGGACGACCCCACCCAACAGGTGCTGCTGGGCCTGAAAGCGGACCTCAGCGACCTTACCGAGCTGGGCCAGCCCATGTACCTGGGCGTGATGATCGGCTCCGAAAAATTCGGCGACGAGCTGCTCGCCTTCGGTTCACGCACCGACCCGGATGGCCAGTACTTCAACTACGGCCGTCAGCCGCTGTTCCTGAGCATCGGCGTGGGCACCCACATCTGGCGCGGCCTGGACATCGGCGTCGGCACCAAGGTGACCCTCAAATCCGAGGCCTCTCTGGTGGCACAGACCAACCTGGCCGGCGAGACCGAGTATGAAGAGCTCAACGTCTCCGCCAAGCCGGTGATCCGCCCGATCATC
>TARA_R100000935_G_scaffold48554_1_pt1 | contig 68534 bp, 72 predicted proteins | sample TARA_R100000935 | Tara Oceans TARA_R100000935 (sample SAMEA2621502) | marine metagenome | biome: marine biome (ENVO:00000447); feature: surface water layer (ENVO:00002042); material: "saline water (ENVO:00002010), including plankton (ENVO:xxxxxxxx)" | depth 5 m
GGCCGATGGGCTCATAGTCCGGGGCTGCGTCCAGGGCCCGCGCCCAGTCCAGCATGTCGGGGCGGCCGGGCAGGGTGAGGTCGGCGCCGCGGGCCAGAGTCTCCAGCCGCCAGAGCCAGCGGGACTTCACCGTCGGCTGGCCCTCCCGACGCTCTGAGTGCAGCAGCACCACATTGGGGGCGCAGGCGGCCTGGGCGAAGTCGTGGGCGGCCAGACCCACCCGCCGCTCCGGCGGCGGCAGGCCCAGCCGCACGCGCATGGGCCGCGACAGGAAGGGATCCAGCGGCGCGCCCTGCGGCCAGACGCCCTCCTCCAGGCCGGCCACCACCAGCCGGTCGGCTCGCACCAGCCGCGCCTCAATGGCGCCCAGGATGCGCAAGCGCGGATGGGTGGCGCCGCCGACCCGCACGGTCTCGTCCCCCATCAGCCGCACCAGCAGGTCGGCGAAGCCCTTGGGCGTCACCGGCGGCAGGGCGCCGGCCTCGGCCATCAGCCCGGCCAGCAGTTGCGACAGGGCCTCGCCGCCGGCCCCGCCCCACAGGCGGCCTGAGGCGCCTGTGCTGTCAGCGGCCAGGGATTCCAAGGCCAGGGCCAGCGCGCGGGCCCGCTCAGCGGCGGGGCTCGCCTCGCTCATGTCGGTCAGGGGGGTGAGCGCCGCGCGCAGGGCGGTGATCAGCCCGGCCGCGCTGGCCCGGCGCGCTTCGTCGGTCAGCTTCTCATTGAGCCGGCGCGTGAGCGCCGCCCAGTCGGCCGGGCGCGGCCCGCGAAGGCCGTGGCGCTCCAGGTCGATCAGGCGGTTCTGCAAGGCCTCGCGCTCTTCGCCCAGACGCACGAGAGGGTGCTTGAGCACCCCCAGCATCAGTACGGGATTGAGCGGTTCGGCCGCCAGCCGGGCCACCAGGCCCGCCAGCACGCCGGCCGGACAGGCCATCAGGGGCGCCCCCACCGAGGAGTCCGGGATCACCCCCCAGCGAGCGAGCTTCAGGGATACGCGCCTCGCCAGGTTCTGGTCGGGCGCCACCAGGGCGCCGGTGGCGCCGGGGATTTCCAGGGTCTCGCGCAGTAGCAGGGCGGCCACCGTGGCGGCTTCCTCCTCGCTGCGGGTGGTGACCACCGACAGGCCGGCCAGGCCCTCGGCGATGGGATCGACCCCTTCTGTGGCGCCCTCGGCCCGCAGGGCGCCGATGACGTTCAGCCAGTCGGCGGTGGCCTGGGCCGGGCGCAGGGCCTCATTGATCACCCGGCGGCGCCAGCGGCCCTGGCTCTGATAGGGGGCCGAGGCTGGCCAGATCTCAACCGCCTCGCGGGTGAGGCCGGCCCGGGCCAGCAGGCGGCTGAGCGCCCCTTGCGGATGCTGTTCGTCCACCTGGTCCCAGGCGGCGCTCGCCAGGCTTTCGTCCAGGCCCGGCAGCACCACGCAGCCCTGCGGCGCCTCGGCGATCACCGCCAGCAGGTCTGCGGTGGCCGGCGCGGTGCCGGTGGAGCCGGCGGCCACCAGCACCCCCTGGGGCGGCCGGACGCTCCATTGTTCGGCCAGCGCGCGCAGCAGGGCGACCCGGCGCTGGCTGGTGTCGACGACGCCGAGCGCCTCAAGCCGCTCGGGCCAGGCGGCGAGCGCGGTCTCCAGGAAGGCGCGGGAGACCTGCCAGTGTTCGGCCAGCTCGGCGTCCACCAGCCCGGCCAGGGCGCCTGAGGCGTCCACCTCCTCGATCTGCAGGCTGTCGAGAAAGCCGCCCAGGGCGTCGGCCAGCTCCAGGGCGGCCGAGGCGTCCAGATCGCGGGCCAGCAGGTGTTCGTGGGCCTTGACCAGTCGGGTCAGCTCCAGCCGCCGCCGCAGGGGATCGATGGCCGCGGGCAGGCGTGCGGCCAGATCGCCGGGCTCGAACGGCGGCTCGCCGGCGTCGAGATCACCCAGGGGCCTGATCTGCGGCGGCAGCAGGGCCAGTCCGCCGCCGGCCGCGAGGAAGGCGTCGGCCAGCGCGCGGGCCCCGCGGCGGGTGGGGGTGAGCACGGTGGCCTGGGACAGGGCCTCGGGCCCCAGCGGCGCCAGGGCCTCATAGAGGCCCCGGGCGAGGTCGTGAACGAAGGGCCGGTGGGCCGGGATGTTGAACCAGCGGGGCCTGGGCCCGTCGAACAGCGGCGGCCGGCTCACGTCGCCAGCTTGGCTTCGGCGGCCTCCCGGGCGGCCGGGTCGCCGACATGCATCCAGAAGGCGTCCATCACCGCCCCGTGCAGGCGGCCCTGTTCGGCCAGGCGTCGCCAGATCGGCACGATGGAGAAGGCGTCCTCGCGCACCCCGTCCAGGATCTGCGGCTTGATGATCTGGAAGCCGACATTGGCGAAGGGGGTCGGCGGCTCCGGCTCGGCTGAGTGGGTCAGCCGGCCAGCCTCATCGCGGAAGAAGCCCTGCGGGCCTTCGAAGCCCAGCCCCTGGCCGCGGGGCACCAGCAGCAGCAGGACGTCCATGATTTCCGGGTCCCAGGCCTGCGCCAGGGTCTGCAGCGGCGGGGTCTCTCCCCCGGTCCAGAGGGAGTCGATATTGGCCACCAGGATGGGGTCGTCCCCCAGCAGGCGCCGGGCATGGGCGATGCCGCCCCCGGAATCCAGCAGGGCGGCGCGCTCGTCGCTGATCTTGATGCGGATGTCGTCCCGGCGCGCCAGGTGGGCGACCATCTGGTCGGCGAAGTGGTGGACATTGACCACGGCGGTCTCGACCCCGGCTTCCACCAGGCGATCGAGCACGTGATCCACCAGGGCCCGGCCGGCCACTTCCACCAGGGGCTTGGGCCGGTGGTCGGTGAGCGGGCGCAGGCGCGTGCCCAGGCCCGCCGCCATCACCATGGCCGTATGGGGGAAGCCGCCCGCGGTCACCGGCGCGCCTCCCGGGGCACGTGGACGTCGAACCAGGCCTTGATCGGCGCCAGTTCAGGATCGGCCAGGCAGCGTTCGAGATAGCGCCAGGTGCGAGGCATGAAGGCCTCGTAGCGCGGCTTGCCGAAGCCCGCCACCTGCCGGGCGAAGATGAACAGGATGCGGGCCGAGTTCAGGGCGCCGAGCGCATGGAAGTCGGCGCGGAAGGCCTGCGCGTCGATATCGCTGCGGATTTCCAGGTAGCGGGCCAGCGCCGCGGCCTCCCGCGCGGGCGAGACATCGCGACGCCCGTCGTGCAGCAGCATGGAGAAGTCCCAGGCCGGATGGGCCAGCACCGCGTCCTGGAAATCCAGCAGGCCCACCCGGGCCACGCCCTTGCGGTCCGGCAGCCAGATCAGGTTTTCCGCGTGATAGTCCCGGTGGCAGAAGACGCTGGCCGCCGCCTCGGCCCGGGCGCGGATCGGCGCCCACAGGGCCTCCCACTCAGTCTCGGCGTCGGGAGAGAAGGGCGCGATCCCGGAAAACTTCGGCCACCATTCCAGGAACATGTCGCCGCCCGTGCGCAGGGCCAGGTCGTCATAGGTCAGGAAGGGCCAGGCGGCGCCTTGCGCCTCCAGCACCGGCGGCGGCGTGGCCTCATGCAGCCGCGCCAGCACCTCGACGGCGGCCTCATAGAGGGGAGCCTCGTCGGTCCCAGTCTCGATCAGCCGGGCATAGAGGTCGTCGCCCAGGTCCTCCAGCACCGCCAGGCCCTCGCCCGCCTCATGGGCGATGATTTCGGGCGCCGAGAGGCCCTGGCTCCGCAGCCAGCCGGCGGTGGCCACGAAGGCGTCCACCCGGCCGGCCGCCAGCCTGGCCATCGCGTTGTAGCCGGCCAGCCGCCGGTCATCGGGACTGGCGTCCGGCGGGCAGGGGGCGGTCTCCACCGGCGGCTGGTCCATGAAGATCAGGCTCGCCTGGCCCGGACGCGACAGCCGCTCATAGCGCCGCGTCGAGGCGTCGCCGGCCAGCGGGATCCGCTGGGCGTCGGCCAGGCCGTGACGGCGCAGGAAGTCGGCCTTCAGGCCTTCACGGTCAGAACTCAATCGTACGTCCTTCCCAGGCGCCATGGGGTGACAGCCGCGCCCGGCGCGCCGCCCCGTCCAACTCAATCTCTATATCCAGGCGATGGGGGGGAAGGCGACCCTCCAGGCGCTGGGGCCATTCGATGATCACAGCCCCGTCCTCCAGGGCCTCGTCCAGGCCGATCTCATAGGCCTCATCGGGGCTGGTCAGCCGGTAGAGGTCGAAGTGCGCCAGCGCCAGGCCGTCCCCCTCATAAAACTGCACCAGCGTGAAGGTCGGGCTGGGCACGTCCTCGTCCGCCGTCGTGCGCGCCCGGATCAGGGCCCGGGCCAGGGTGGACTTGCCGGCGCCCAGGGGACCGGTGAGGCAGATGGCCTCGCCTGGGCCGATCACGCGAGCCAGGGCTGCGCCCAGGCGTGCCGTGGCCGCCTCATCCTCCAGGCGCAGATCGCCCCCGAGCTCGAACCTCATGCGAAGGGCCGGTCCGGATCGGCGGGCAGGATGCGCTCCACATAGGCCTTCAGGGCTTTGGTGGCCGCCAGGGGATCGCCCGCCAGGTCTTCCGGCGCCACCGTGGGGCCGAGCGTCAGGCCGTACTGGCCGCCCCGCTTGTTCAGCAGCTCGTGGAACAGGGTGATGTCCCGAAGCTCGGCTGAGACCCGGTTGAACAGGTGGAACAGGGTCGACCAGGGGCCGGTCACATGCAGGGGCACCACCGGCGCCTCGTACTTGCGGGCGATGGAGACGGCGCTGCTCATCCAGGGCGGATCGGCCAGCAGCCCGTCGGGCTGGCGCCGGGCCAGTCGTCCGGAGGGGAAGATGACCAGGGCGCGTTCGGCCTCCATGGCCTCGCGGGTCCGCTGCAGGGTCAGGCGGGTGCGCTCGCGGGTGCGCTTCTCCTCCACCCATTCCACCGGGATCAGGACGTCGGCAAAGCCGGGCGCCACCCGATGGGCGTCGGAATTGGCGTAGAAACACAGGTCCGGCCGCCGGGCCTTGAAGGCGTCATAGACCGCCACCCCGTCGGCGATGCCGGTGGGATGGTTGGCGATGACCACCACCCGTCCCTGTTTGGGCAGGCGCTCCAGGCCGCTCACGGTCAGCCGCACGTCCAGCAGCCCCGAGACCCGCTCCAGGGCTTCGCGGCCTGGCAGGGGGGCGATGGCGTCGGCCATCCGCCGGGCCTTGCCATAGTCCAGCAGCCCATAAAGGGCCGGGCGTAGCAGGGGCCAGGTGGGGTGGCGGCTCAGGGCCGGGGCGCGCTCGGCGATGAGCACGTCCACAATGTGGTCGTGACGCCGCCGGGCGGAACGCAGGATATCGGTGGACGACGCGACGCTCATGGCCGTCCAGAATGCGCCTGAGCCTGCAATTTGGGCAAGCGCTAGGCGCAGACGCAGGCTGGGCCTAAGCTTCCGCCCATGCGTGAGATCAGCCACTTCATCGCCGGCCGCGGCGTCGCCGGAACCTCAGGCCGCCACTCGGAGGTCTTTGACCCCAATCTCGGCGAGGTCCAGGCCCGGGTCGCCCTGGCCTCGGCGGCCGAGCTCGACGGCGCTGTCCAGGCCGCCCTGGCCGCCCAGCCGGCCTGGGCCGCGGTCAATCCCCAGCGCCGGGCGCGGGTGATGTTCGCCTTCAAGCGTCTGGTGGAGGCGCGGATGGACGAGCTGGCCGCTCTCCTGTCGTCTGAGCACGGCAAGGTGATTGCTGACTCGCGAGGCGACATTCAGCGGGGACTGGAGGTGATCGAGTTCGCCTGTGGCATCCCTCATGCGCTCAAGGGCGAATACACCGAGGGCGCCGGCCCTGGCATCGACGTCTATTCCATGCGCCAGCCCCTTGGGGTGGCCGCGGGGATCACGCCGTTCAACTTCCCCGCCATGATCCCGATGTGGATGTTCGGCGTGGCCGTGGCGGTGGGCAACGCCTTCATCCTCAAGCCGTCGGAAAAAGACCCCAGCGTGCCGGTCCGGCTCGCCGAACTGTTCATGGAGGCCGGCGCCGAGGCCGGTGTCGATGTGGCGGGTGTGCTGAACGTGGTCCACGGGGACAAGGTCTGCGTCGACGCCATCCTGACCCACCCGGACATCGCCGCGGTCAGCTTCGTCGGCTCTTCGGACATCGCCCAGTATGTCTATGCGACCGGCGCGGCCCACGGGAAACGGGTGCAGGCCATGGGCGGGGCCAAGAACCACGGCATTCTGCTGCCCGACGCCGACCTGGAGGCTGCGGCCAACGACATCCTCGGCGCCGCCTTTGGCTCAGCCGGAGAGCGCTGCATGGCCCTGCCGGTTGCTGTTCCTGTGGGCGCGCGCACCGCCGAGGCCTTCCGTGAGCTGATGGTCGCCAAGATCGAGACGCTCAAGATCGGCGTCTCCTCCGACCCGGCCGCCCAGTATGGCCCGGTGGTCAGCGCCGCCCACCGCCAGAGGATCAGCGACTACATCCAGATGGGGGTCGATGAGGGCGCCGAACTGGTGGCCGATGGCCGCGGCTTCTCCCTGCAGGGTCATGAGAAGGGCTTCTTCATCGGCCCCACCCTGTTCGACCATGTGAAGCCGGCCATGAAATCCTACCAGGACGAGATCTTCGGTCCTGTCCTGCAGATCGCCCGGGCCGAGACCTTCGACGAGGCGCTCGCCCTGCCCTCGCAGCACGCCTACGGCAATGGGGTGGCCATCTTCACCCGAAACGGCCGGGCCGCCCGGGAGTTCGCCTCGCGGGTCAATGTCGGCATGGTCGGGATCAATGTGCCCATCCCCGTGCCGGTGGCCTATCACAGCTTCGGCGGATGGAAGCGCAGCGCGTTTGGCGACGCCAACCAGCACGGCATGGAGGGGGTTCGCTTCTACACCAAGGTCAAGACGGTCACCGCCCGCTGGCCCGAGGGCGAGGGAAGCGATCAGGCCTTCGTCATCCCCACGATGAAATAGACGCCCGAAATCGACACGATCTGGCCCCTAAAGGCCATGAATTTAGGAGCAAACGCGCATGAAGAACTTCCGCCTCTGGGCGATCCTCGCCCTTGTCCTGGTGGTGGCCGGCGCGGGCGCCTTCGCCTATTGGAACTTCGAACTTCGCTGGAGGCCCGCCACCGTGACCAAGAACCAGGCTGAGATCGCCCGCCTGCTGGAGGGCGCGGGATGGGTGTCGCCCGGCATTGAGGGCCGGGCCATCTACATGGTCTCGTTCCGCAGCTGCCCCGACTGCCTGCGCTTCAAGGCCGAGCAGTTTCCCGACCTGCACGCCGCCGGGATCGACACCCGAGTGATTGAGGTCGCCCGGCGGGAGGTCAACGGGCTGGAACGCTCCACTCCGGCTGAGCGGGCCACCGTGGCCGAGCTGTGGCTCAACCGCGATTGGGGCCTGTTCGAGCGCTGGGTCAGCGTTCCGGTCTCGGCGTGGGACGCGCCGGGCATTCCGCCGGCCGACGGCGATACCGCGCGCACCGCGGTGGTGGAGGCCGGCCGCGACATGGTCGATGAGCTGATCCCGCTGCTGAAGGACAACGGCGTCGACTTCGCCTACCCGCTGCTGGTCTGGTGGGACCAGGAGGGCCAGATGAAGGCCTGCGCCTGCGAGCGGCGGGAAACCTACCGCTTCCTGCGCGAGAATCTCGGCCTGCCGCCCAAGAGCGACACGCCGCTGGTGCCGGCGGGCGAAGAGGACGGGGCGATCGCCCCGCCTCCGGAGACGGCTGACGAGCCAGCGTCCATCTGAGGGTGTCTGCTGGCTAAAGCTGCCTACTGGCCGCCGGAATTGATCTCCTTGGCGCGGGCCTGGGTCTTCGGACCCTGGCTCTTGCCCGGCTCGCGATCGCCGCGGCTGGTGGAGTGCACCGCCGCGCCGCCGGTGTCCTGACCCCACTCGGCCTGAGGATTGTCATCCTGGTCGATGTCGTGGATGTCGACATTGGCCGGCGTGCCGGCGCCCAGGTCGCCGCCGGTGTCGCCCATGCCCGCCCCATTGCGGGGCTCAAGCCGGGTCCCATCCAGGCGCGAGACCGCCGGCTTGGGCTCGACCCGGTCGTCCTGCTGCTTCTGCTGCTGCTGGGGCTGCGCCCGGGGGGCGTCAGCATCGCGGTCGGGGTCGCGCTGCTGATCCATTTCCCGCTGGCCTACGCCGCCGCCTTGCTGGCGGGTGCGGTTGGACTGGGTGGTGTCGGGATCAAAGCTGCGGGGTTCGTCGGCCATGGCCGTTCTCCTCCTTGTTGCGGGTCATGCAAGGACAACCAGTCGGCGCCGGGGGCCGTTCCGACGCTCAAGCTCGCGGATCGGGCGTCGGGCTGATTGTGGTGCGCGCCCAGTCGGGCTAGGGGCGGGGCATGACATCCGCCCTTGAAGCCGCCTACCGCGACCGTCTGGAGCGCGGCGAGATCCGACCCGACCCGGCCCAGGCCGCCGCGCTCCCGGCCCTGACCCGGCTGGAGGCCGACCTGGTGGCCAGCGAACCCGGCGGCCTGCTAGGCCGCTTCCGCAAGCCCGAGAGCCAGTTGGGGGTCTATCTCTGGGGGCCGGTGGGACGGGGCAAGTCCATGCTGATGGACCTGTTCTATGAGACTGCGCCGGTGGCGAAAAAACGCCGGGTCCACTTCCACGTCTTCATGGGCGAGGTCCACCGGCTGATCGACGCCTGGCGCAAGGGCGACGCCGCCGCCCGCAAGGCGAGGTTTGGTCAGCATCGGGGCGACGATCCCATCCCGCCGGTGGCCGATGTGGTGGCCGACGAGGCGCGGCTGCTCTGCTTCGACGAGTTCCAGGTCACCGACATCGCCGACGCCATGATCCTCGGCCGGCTGTTCACCGCCCTGTTCGACCGGGGCGTGACCCTGGTGGCCACCTCCAACCGCGTGCCGGAGGCCCTCTACAAGAACGGCATCAACCGCCAGCTCTTCCTGCCCTTCATCGATCTGCTGAGCGCTCGGACCGAGGTGATCTCGGTGGCCGGCGAGCACGACTATCGCCTCGACCGGTTGCGGGCGGCCGGCGTCTGGTTCTCGCCGATCGATCCCGACAATGTGCGGACCTACGACGCCCTCTGGTGCGAGATGCTCGACGGTGATGAGGAGCTCGGGGAAACCCTCGAGGTGCTGGGCCGCAAGATCCACTTGCCGCACGCCACCGGCGGCCTGCTGCGGGCGAGCTTCGCCAGCCTGTGCGGCGTGGCGCTGGGCCCCAACGACTATCTGGCCCTGGCCGAACGCTTCCATACGGTCTTCCTCGAGCGCGTGCCGCGTCTGACGCCGGCCCGTCGGGAGGAGGCGCGTCGCTTCGTCACCCTGATCGATGCGCTCTACGAGGCCCGCGCCAAGCTGATCGTCCTGGCCGAGGCCGAGCCCGCCAAACTCTATCCGGAAGGCGACGGGGCCTTCGAGTTCGAACGCACCGCCTCACGCCTGCAGGAAATGCGCTCAGCCGACTGGCTGACGGAACGGGGCTAACCTCCACGGCCGCTGCGCTGCCCTCCGTCCGTCGCCCTCGGGCTTGACCCGAGGGCCCATGAACACCGTGTCTGGCTCTGTGTGCATGGATGGTCGGATCAAGTCCGACCATGACGGCATATGGGTGGCTTGAGCCGGCTCAGGCCCGCAGGCTCTCGACCAGCTGGCGGGCGATGGGGCGCAGCTCATCCAGGCTGCGGACGCAGATCTTCAGCTCGCGGACCGCCCAGTCGTCGGTGAGGGCCACGATGGCCAGGTTCATGGTGCAGACCGCCCGCGCCGCCGTGGTCTCCGGCACCACGCCCACGCCGACGCCGCACTCCACCAGCCGGCAGACCGCATCGAAGCTGCGCAGCTGCACCCGCAGCCGCAGGCGTCGCCCCTCGCGCCCGGCCCGGGCGGCGAGGAAGCGCTGCAGGGAGCTGGCCCGGTCCAGCCCCACCAGGTCGTAGTCCAGCACCTGGGCGAAGGCCGCGCTGATATTCTGGGCCAGCGGATGATCGAGGGCCGTCACCACCACGAACCGGTCTGTGCGAAAGGCGAAGGTCTCCAGGGCGCCCACATCTACGGTTCCGGCGACGATGCCCACATCGGCGGCCCCCTCGGCCACCAGGCCGACGATCTCGTCGGACAGGCGCTCCTCCAGATCGACGCTCACCTGCGGATGGTCGGCCAGGAAGGAGGACAGGGCCTCGGGCAGGAATTCGGTCAGGGCGTTGGTGTTGGCCAGGACCCGGACCTCGGCCGCGCCGCTCTCGGCCATAACGCCGAGCTCGTCCTGCATCCGGGCGCTCTGCTCCAGCAGGGCGCGGGCGTGCTTGAGCAACAGGACGCCGGCCGGGGTCGGCGTCACCCCCTGGCGCGAACGGGTCAGCAGGGAGGCCCCCAGGGACTGCTCCATGGCGCGAATCCGGGTGGAGGCGGCCGCTAGGGCCAGGGCCGCGCGCTCGGCGCCGCGGGTGATCGAGCCGGCCTCGACCACGTCGCAGAACAGCCGCAGATCGATCAGGTCGAACCTCATCCTTCGCCTCCCGCGAAGGAAGCCTACAGCAAAGACGCATTGCCCGGGAGTTGGAAACCGCAGATGTTCGCCGATCTGCGAAGGGCGGCGGGTGTGTCTCCGTGTGGGGCCTTCGTTGACACCCCCAGATGGCGGCTTAAAAGCGGCCAGGCATTCGCAGGGCAACAGGGAGCGGCTGTAGAACCGATGTCGGACGTCTCGAAGACCATCCGGGCCAGGCCCATCTCGCCGCACGTTCAGGTGTGGCGCTGGCACCTGACCGCGATCACCTCGATCATGCACCGGATCACAGGCGTGGCCCTCTATGTGGGAACCCTGATCCTGGCCGGCTGGACCATCGCGCTCGCCTTCGGGCCGGAGTCCTACGCGGCCTATATGGGCCTGCTGGGTTCGCCGCTGGGCAAGCTCGTCCTGTTCGGCCTCAGCCTTGCGGTCTTCTTCCACCTGGCCAAGGGCGTCCAGCATCTGATCTGGGACACCGGCCTGGCGCTGAAGGTGCCGACCGCCAACGCCGGCGCCGTGGCGACGGTCGCCTTCGCCCTGGTGGCCACGGTGGTGGTCTGGATCATCGCCGCCATGACGGGAGCGCTCTGAGCATGACTGATTTCCGCACCCCCCGTTCTCGGGCCCAGGGCCTAGGCGCCGCCGGCCATGGGGTCGGCCACTGGATTTCCGAGCGGGTCTCTTCGGTCGCCCTGATCCCGCTGGTGCTGTGGGGCGTCTTCGCCATCCTGCGCCTGGCCCGCAGCGACTATGAGATGGCCGTGGCCTGGCTCGCCTCGCCGGTGAACGCCGTGCTGCTGGCCCTGCTGACGGTGGTCAGCTTCATGCACATGCATTCGGGCATGCGGGTGGTGGTGGAGGACTATATCCATCGTCGGATCACCAAGGCCGGCCTGCTGCTGCTGAACCTCTTCGTCTGCGCGCTGTTCGGCGCGCTCGCCCTCTTCTCCATCCTGAAGGTCGCCCTCTCGGGCGGAGCTTACTGAGCATGGCCGCTTACGAATTCATCGACCACAAGTTCGACGTCGTCGTCGTCGGCGCCGGGGGCTCGGGCCTCCGCGCGGCCCTGGGCTGCGCTCAGGCCGGCCTTCGCACCGCGTGCGTCTCCAAGGTCTTCCCGACCCGCTCGCACACCGTGGCCGCCCAGGGCGGCATCTCGGCGAGCCTCGGCAATATGAGCCAGGATGACTGGCGCTGGCACATGTACGACACCGTCAAGGGGTCGGACTGGCTGGGCGACCAGGACGCCATCGAATATCTCTGCCGCAACGCGCCGGCCGCTGTCTATGAGCTCGAGCACTGGGGCGTGCCCTTCTCCCGCACCGAGGACGGCAAGATCTATCAGCGCGCCTTCGGCGGCATGACCAGCAACTATGGCGAGGCCCCGATCCAGCGGACCTGCGCTGCGGCCGACCGCACCGGCCACGCCATGCTGCACACCATGTATGGCCAGTCCCTGGCCAACAACACCGAGTTCTTCATCGAGTATTTCGCCCTCGACCTGATCATGGAAGATGGCGTCTGCCGGGGCGTCACCGCCTGGAAGCTGGACGACGGCACCCTGCACCGGTTCCAGGCCCAGATGGTCATCCTGGCCACCGGCGGCTACGGCCGAGCCTACTTCTCCTGCACCAGCGCCCACACCTGCACCGGCGACGGCAACGCCATGGTCCTGCGGGCCGGCCTGCCCCTGCAGGATATGGAGTTCGTGCAGTTCCACCCCACCGGCATCTATGGCGCCGGCTGCCTGATCACCGAAGGCGCCCGGGGCGAGGGCGGCTATCTGACCAATTCCGAGGGCGAGCGGTTCATGGAGCGCTATGCGCCCTCCGTGAAGGACCTGGCGCCGCGGGACATGGTCAGCCGGGCCATGACCATCGAGATCCGCGAAGGCCGCGGCGTGGGGCCTGGCAAGGACCACATCTTCCTGCACCTGGACCACCTGGATCCCAAGGTGCTGCACCAGCGCCTGCCGGGCATTTCCGAAAGCGCCCGGGTCTTTTCCGGCGTGGACGTGACCAAGGCGCCGATCCCGGTGCTGCCCACCGTCCACTACAATATGGGCGGCATCCCGACGAACTTCTATTCCGAGGTGGTCACCCGTGACGGCGACAACCCCGACAGCGTCATCCCCGGCCTGATGGCCGTGGGCGAGGCGGCCTGCGTCTCGGTGCATGGCGCCAACCGCCTCGGCTCCAACTCGCTGATCGACCTGGTGGTGTTCGGCCGCTCGGCCGCCCTGCGCGCCGCCGACATCCTGACGCCGGGCGCCAAGCAACCCGACCTGAAGCCGGCCCAGACCGAGGGACACCTCGCCCGCTTCGACCGCCTGCGCAACGCCAAGGGCGCCACGCCCACCGCCCAGCTGCGCCTGGACATGCAGAAGGCCATGCAGGAGGACGCCGCGGTGTTCCGCACCGGTGAAAGCCTGGCGTCGGGCGTCGCGCGTCTGGACAAGATCCACGGCCAGCGTGGCGACATCCAGGTCACCGACCGCGGCATGATCTGGAACACCGACCTGATCGAGACCCTGGAGTTCGACAACCTGATCGGCCAGGCGGCCGTGACGGTGAACGGGGCGCTGAACCGCACCGAGAGCCGCGGGGCGCATGCCCGGGAGGACTATCCCGACCGCGACGACGAGAACTGGATGAAGCACACGCTCACCTGGTTCGACGACGCCACGGGTAAGGTGAAGCTGGACGACCGTCCGGTGCACTCCTTCACGCTCAGCAACGACATCGCCTACATCCCGCCGAAAGCGCGGGTCTACTAGGGGCGGGTCTGTGACCTCCCTCGTCGCTCATTCCCGGCCTCGGATCGAACGCGCGCCCCGCGCGGGGTCCGGGGTCTTCGCCTAAGGAAAGCCTCCGATGGTCGAACTCGCCCTGCCGAAGAATTCCCGCGTCCAGAAGGGCCAGCATCACCCGGCCCCGGCCGGCGCCAAGAAGGTCAAGACCTTCAAGGTCTATCGCTATGATCCCGAGGGGACCGAAAACCCCCGCTGGGACACCTATGACGTGGATGTCGAGGCCTGCGGACCCATGGTCCTGGACGCCCTCATCTACATCAAGAATACCATGGACCCGACGCTGGCCTTCCGGCGCTCGTGCCGCGAGGGGGTTTGCGGTTCCTGCGCCATGAACATCGGCGGCCGCAATACGCTGGCCTGCACCCATGGTTGGGAAGAGGTGCCCGGCCAGACCTGCACCATCAGTCCGCTGCCGCACATGCCGGTGATCAAGGACCTGGTCCCGGACATGACCCTGTTCTACGCCCAGTACGCCTCCATCGAGCCCTGGCTGCACACCAAGACCCCTGAGCCCCAGGGCGAGTGGCTGCAGACCCCGGCCGACCGGGAGAAGCTGGACGGCCTCTATGAGTGCATTCTCTGCGCCTGCTGCTCCACCTCTTGCCCGAGCTACTGGTGGAACGGCGACAAGTATCTGGGTCCGGCCGCCCTGCTGCACGCCTATCGTTGGCTGATCGACAGCCGCGACGAGGCCACCGGCGAGCGCCTTGACGATCTGGAAGACCCGTTCAAGCTCTATCGCTGCCACACGATCATGAATTGCGCCCAGGTCTGCCCCAAGGGCCTGAATCCGGCCAAGGCGATCGCTGAGGTGAAGAAGATGCTGGTCGACCGGGTCGTCTAAAGTCGTCACCCTGCTTTTCCCAAGTTGACGCCGGCGTCATTTTTCTGCATCGGGGAACGGCATGAGTGATCTAAGCGCAAACGTGGTGATCCTGGGGGCGGGGCACGCCGGCGGCACAGCCGCCGCGCTGCTGCGCCAGTATGGGCATGCCGGGCCGATCAGCCTGATCGGCGACGAGCCGCTGGCCCCCTATCAGCGCCCGCCGCTGTCCAAGGCCTGGCTGAAGGGCGAGGCCGACGCCGACTCCCTGGCGCTCAAGCCCCTGGAATTCTACGCCGAGCACCAGATCGACTTCCGACCCAATATCCGGGCGGTAAAGCTGCGCCGGTCCGACAAGGTGGTCGAGCTGTCGGATGGCTCGACCCTCCATTACGACATCCTGATCCTGGCCACCGGCGCCCGGGCCATCAAGCTGCCGGTCCCCGGCGCGGACTTGGCCGGCCTGTTGGAGCTGCGCACCGCCGCCGACGCCGAGGCCCTGAAGGCTGCCGTCGGTCCCGGCAAGCGCCTGGCCGTGGTGGGCGGGGGCTATATCGGCCTCGAGGTCGCCGCGTCGGGTCGCGCGCTCGGCGCTGAGGTGGTGGTGATCGAGCGGGAGTCCCGCCTGCTGGCTCGGGTGGCCTGCGAAGCCCTGTCGAGCTTCTTCCAGGGCGTCCACGAGACCCACGGCGTTCACTTCGAAATGGGCGCCAGCGTCACCGGCTTTGTCGGCGAGAATGGTCATGTCACCGGGGTCACCCTGGCTGACGGGCGTACGATCGCCTGCGACGCGGCCGTGATCGGCGTCGGCGCCACGCCCAATGACGAACTGGCCGCGGAGTCTGGCCTGGAGACCGCCCGCGGCGTGGTGGTCGACCTGGAGGCGCGGACGTCGGATCCCTCCATCTTCGCCATCGGCGACGTCGCCCATCGGCCCATGCCGATCTACGGGCGCATGTTCCGGATGGAGAGCGTGCCCAATGCGCTGGAGCAGGCCAAGCAGGCCGCCAGCGCCATCACCGGGCGGCCCGCCCCTGCGGGCGAAGTGCCATGGCAGTGGTCGGACCAGTATGATCTGAAACTGCAGATCGCCGGCTACGCCTTCGACACCGACGAGGTCCTGCTGCGGGGCGATCCGGCCAGCGGCAAGTTCGCGGTCTTCCATCTCAAGGGAGACCAGATCCAATCCGTGGAGGCGATCAACTCGCCCCCGGAATTCATGATGGGCAAGCAGCTGATCGGGAACCGCAAGTCGGTTTCCAAGGCGAAGCTTTCCGATCTCAGCGTTTCAATGAAAGAGGTCGTCGCCTGAACGCGGCGCGAAAGGGAGTCATGGCCAAGATCACCTATATCGAGCACGACGGGACCGAGCACGTCGTGGACGTGAAGACGGGGCTCACGGTGATGGAAGGCGCGGTGAAGAACAACGTCCCGGGCATCGACGCCGACTGCGGCGGCGCCTGCGCCTGCGCCACCTGCCATGTCTATGTGGACGAGGCCTGGAAAGACAAGACCGGCGAGTCCTCGGCCATGGAGGAGTCGATGCTCGACTTCGCCGAGAACGTCGAGCCCAACAGCCGCCTCTCCTGTCAGATCAAGGTCTCCGACGCCCTGGACGGCCTGATCGTCCGGCTGCCCGAGAGCCAGCACTAAGACTGACGCGCGCGGGCGGCCATCAGGTCCGCCCGCGCCGCTCGGCTTGTCCTCAGAATTCCAGTTCCCGGTGGGTGGCGGCTTCGGCCTGGGCCAGCTCCGGAAGGTGGCAGGTGAAGGTCGCACCGTTCCCCGGCTCGCTTTCCAGGGCCACCCAACCCCCATGCAGTTCGGTCAGGGCCTTGACCAGCGCCAGGCCAAGGCCAGGCCCCCCGCGCTCGCGTCCGACGAAGCGGTCGAAGATGTGCGCCTGGACGTGGAAGGGAATGCCGCGCCCGGTGTCGCTCACCTGCAGCTTGACCTCGCCCAGGGCCCGGCGGGCGGAGATCGAGATGGTCCCCTCCGGTGGGGTCTGGCGGATGGCGTTCTCGATCAGGTGATCCATGATCTGGCCCAGGCGGTGGGCGTCGGCGCGGATCACCCCGATCTCCTCGGCATGATCGACCTTCAGGGTGATCTTGCCCTCCTCGGCGGCCCGGGCCCAGCGGCCGGCGGCGCCGGCGATCAGGTCGGCGACTCGCACATCCTCCAGATCCAGCGCCATCTCCTCGGCGTCGATCTGGGCCATGTCCAGCACGTCGTCGATGGAACGTGCCAGCTGGGTGGCGGCCATGCGCACCGCCGAGGCATGGCCGCGGCCCCGCTCTGACAGGTTCTCGCCAGACCGCTCCAGCAGTTCCGAATAGCCGATGATGGTGGTGAGCGGCGTGCGCAGCTCATAGGAGACATTGCCCACGAAATCCCGTTTCAGCCGCTCGGCGTCGGCCAGCGCGGCTGAGCGGTCGGCGAGCGCGCTCTCCAGCTTGCGGGCGTCGGTGACGTCGGTGAAGGCGATCAGGGTGGCGCCATCGGGCAGGGGGCGCGACTGATAGGCCACGATCCGGGAGTCCGAGGTCTTCACCTCGCCGGAGATCGGCGCCCGGGCGCTGGGGTCGGGGTCGGCCACCCGCCCCTTCAGCTCCCGCCAGAAGTTCAGGTCATGCAGGCGCGGCACGCAGAGCTCGACCACGCCCTCGAAATCACCGGCGAGATCCAGCTGGGTCGGGGTGACGTTCCAGAACCGCTCGAAGGCCTCATTGTGCAGCCGCAGACGGCCGTCGGAGCCGAACACCGCGACGGCGTCGTTCAGCTTGTCGAGGGTGGCCTGCTGCACCTGGATCAGGGCGTTATACTGAGCCTTCAGCTTCAGCTCGTCGGTGATGTCGGAGAAGAGCAGCAGCACCCCGCCCATGGGGTGGGGCTGGCGGACCACCCGCAGGGTGCGGCCGTCGGGCAGGCTCCAGAGGTCATCGGGGCTGGAGCCCAGGGCTTCGTAGCGGTCAAGCTCGGCGGCGCGCCACTTCACATAGTCGGCGGTCTCGGGCAGGCGACGGCGCTGGCGCAGACGGTCAAGCAACTCGCCATGGCCGGGACGCTCCCCCAGCCAGGCCGGCTCCAGGCCCCACAGCTCGGCGAAGGCCGTGTTGTGGAAGATCATCTTCTTGTTGGCGCCGAAGATGGCCACCGCATCGGCGATGTGATTGAGGGTCTCGTCGTGAGCGGCCACGTGACGCTTGAGCGCCTCGCGCATCTCCTCGGTTTCGGTGGCGTCCTCGGCCCAGACGCCGACCCCGCCGCCTTCCAGCGGCCGGGCGGTGATGTGGAAGGCGCGACGGCGACCGCCGAGCGTCAGCCAACGGGTGGTCTCACGCACCTGCGCCAGATTGGCCGCTTCGCTGGCGATCTCGTCGGCGGCCTTGTCGAAGGTGAGACCCTTGGCCGCAGCCTCGTCGAGGCTGGGGGCGTCCACGGCGGCGAGCCAGGCGGCGTTCACCCAGACCGGCGCTCCGTCGGCCGAGGCGATCCAGGCGGGACCCGGTCGGGCGTCCAGCAGGGCGGCGAAGCGCGGGGCGGTGGGCAGGCCCGCGTCCTCGCCGATCACCGCCGACAGGCGCAGCCAGGCGAGCGCCCCGGCCGCGCGGCCTTCCACCGACACGACCCCGGCGGGGCCGCGCACTTCGAAGGCGCAAGCCTCGCCACGCTCGAACAGGGCCCGCAACCTGCGGGCATGGTCGGGGTCGGCGCGCATCAGGGCGTTGACCAGGCCCTGGGCGTCCACCTCCAGCAGATCCAGGGCTGCGGCGCACACCGCCAGGCTCTCTTCGCCCGAGGCCAGGATGGCGCGGCCGTCCTCCACCGCCAGCAGGGCGGAGTCGAAGGCTTCGGCCGAGGACTGGGCGACCTCGGCGCGCATTTCCAGCTCGGCCACGCGGGCCTGCAACCCGATCAGGCGCAGGCGTCCCTGCCGCTGTTGGGCGAGCGCCCAGAGCGTGGCGCAGATGGCCAGGCAGACCGCGCCTGCAGCCGCCGCCAGGATCAGTTCGTCTGCGTTCATCATCACTCCATCGACGGCGCTTGCGCCGATGCGAATCACCCACCCGCCAACATAGGACCCAAACCGGGACGTCGCACGCACGGTGCGTTCCCAGAGGACGCCGATTGAGCGACAATGGGCCGATGAGCGCCATTCTCTATCCGGTTGCAGCCGACGCCGACGCCGCCCTGGCCGCCCCCCTGGGCCGCGCCGCCCGGGAGCGGGAGGCCCGCGGGCTGGCGGGCGGTCAGACCGTCAGCTTCATCACCCGCCCTGTGGGCCCCGACTTCGCCAGCCGCGAGGCGGCCCTGGACGCCTATGCCGGCAAGGTGGAGGACGACCGGCCCGGCCGACTGGTCAGCCTGCCCCCGGAGGATCGTTTCTGCCGTCTGGCCGAGTTGGCGGTCCAGGTGGGCGGGCGTCGCCCGACCCCGCCGCCGGCCCGGCCGGTGCTCAAGGATGGCCGCCGCTGGCCGGCCGCGCCAGCTGCGCCGGTTGCGACGGTGTGGCGCCTGCAGGTGTCCTTCTGGAAGGTGGGGGCCGGCGCTGAAGCCTCCCTGGACGGTCCCCAGGCGCGGAAGGTCCGCCGCGCCGGCGCCGAGGCCGACCGCGACACCCTGAACGCGTTGACCCGCCAACCCCTGCGCGCCCTGCGGCCGCAGCAGCCCCTGGACATCGGTCTGTTCGAGGTGCGTCCCCCTGAGGCGCCGCACACCGTGATCGCCGACGAATGACCGCCCGCTTTTCGGGCCTGGCGCCCAGCCTGGATGACATGGCCGCCCTGGCCGAGGCCGCCTTTGACCGCCTCCCGGCTCAGTTCCGCCAAATGACCGGCCACGTCCTGATCAGGGTCGACGACTTCCCCGACCAGGAAACCCTGGACGCCCTGGAGATCGAGGACCCCTTTGATCTCACGGGCCTCTATCACGGTGTGGATCTCGCCCACCGCTCGGTTCTGGACCCGGAAACCCAGCCTTCGATGGTGCTGCTCTATCGACGGCCCATCCTGGATGAATGGGCCGCCCGGGGCGACGTCACCCTTGAGGAGCTGGTCGGCCACGTGCTGGTCCATGAGATCGGCCACCATTTCGGCCTCTCGGATGACCAGATCGAGGCCATCGAGGCGGCGGCCGACTGAGCCGTCCTCGCCTCGGAGGCGAAAGTGACGCCCCCGTCATCTTCTTGACTGAACGGCGTTCATGTGCATCACTGAGGCCAGATCGAAGGGGCTGCCCGCAAGGTGCGGAGCCAGGGCCACAGAGCCTGCCCCCATCTGCCTGGAGGACGTAGTCATGGCCGCTGACGGCAACATCACCAAGGACATCATTTACGACGCGGTGTCGCCCGACGACTTCGAGTCCATGCTGGAGCTGGACCGCTACAACGCGCGCTCCACGGCCTTCGACAAGATCATCTCGGCCACCCACGATCACTTCTGGGATCCGCTCGACAAGAAGTACATCGACTTCGACGAGCCCTTCGACATGGAAAACCAGATGATCCTGCCGGAGGACATGATCATCTCCATGTCCACCGACTATGTTTCCAATCATCTCAGCGACTGGAAGACTCGCGTCCGGTTCGTGAACCAGTCGGCCCTGCGGTCCTTCTCCTCCATCCTGCATGGCGAGCAGGGTGCGCTGAACCTGTCGGCCAGCCTCTGCCACGTGCTGAAGGATCAGGGCGCTCAGGAATACGCCGCCAACCAGACCCGCGAGGAAGCCCGTCACGTCACGGGCTTCGCCAAGTACATCAAGGCCCGCTGGGGCCGGCCGGTCGAATGCGGCCCGACGCTGAAGACCCTGCTGGTGGACATCATCGGCTCCCCGGAGGTCTATAAGAAGATCATCGGCATGCAGATGCTGGTGGAAGGCCTGGCCATGGGCGCGTTTGCCACCTTCTTCAACAATATCAACGATCCCACCGGCAAGAAGCTGCTGCAGCTGGTGATGACCGACGAGGCCTTCCACCACAAGTTCGGAAAGATCTGGGCCGACCGGACCATCCCGCACCTGAACGCCGAAGAGCACGCCATCATCGAGGACTGGGCGGCCCACTGCTTCCAGACCCTGCTGTTCAACCTGGTCTCCCCCAGCCAGCAGCGCGACCTCTATGAGGAGTTCGGTCTGGATCCGGACAAGGTGATCGCCGAGATGGCCGAAATGGTCACCGACGAGACCCGCCGGGAGAATATGAAGGAGCAGACCAACATCTTCCGGGTGCTGGTGAAGACCCTGCTCAACGCCGGCATCATCACCGACCGGACTCGCGCCTTCTACGCCATCTATGTGGACATGGACGAGCTCAAGGCCGAGGGCGACCGCATGGTCGGCGACGACATCGCCGAAGAGGGGATCAAGTACCTCCAGGAGATCAACTTCAAGGACCGCCACGCCGCGCCGGTGACCATCGCCGCCGAGTAAGGCGCAGGTCCATTCGCACCTGATGATGACGCCCGCCGGCCCCCCCGGCGGGCGTTTTTCTTTGGATCGCTCTCAAAACTGACGCCGGCGTCACGGTTTCCTTTGACGAACAGCGGTCTCGGAGTCAGGCTCTTTTCCTAAGGACAGAGCCGCCCATCCGTGGCGACAGCGGGGCCAACCCGCATGCGGAACCAAGGGCGCCGGCAATCCCACATCATTCCAGGAGGAACGAATGGCCGCCGACGGCAACATCACCAAGGACCTGATCTACGACGCCGTGGCGCCGGACGATTTCGAGTCCATGCTCGACCTGGACCGCTACAACGGCCGGTCCACCGCCTTTGACAAGATCATCTCGGCGACCCACGACCACTTCTGGGACCCGCTGGACAAGAAGTACATCGACTTCGACGAGCCCTGGGACATGGAGAACCAGCCCCTGGTGCCGGAGGAGCTGAACGTCGCCCTGCAGACCAAGTATGTCAGCGATCATCTGAACACCCCGAGCCTGCGGGCCCAGTTCATCAACAAGTCGCTGCTGCGCTCCTTCTCCTCGATCCTGCATGGGGAGCAGGGCGCGCTGAACCTGTCGGCCAGCCTCTGCCATGTGCTGCTGGACCAGGGCGCGCAGGAGTACGCCGCCAACCAGACCCGCGAAGAGGCCCGCCACGTCACGGCCTTCGCGAAATACATCAAGGCCCGCTGGGGCCGGCCGGTGGAATGCACCAAGGTGCTGCAGGACCTGCTGGTCGACATCATCGGCAGCCCAGAGGTCTACAAGAAGATCATCGGCATGCAGATGCTGGTGGAAGGCCTGGCCATGGGCGCCTTCGCCACCTTCTACCAGAAGCTCAACGACCCGCTGGGCCGCAAGCTCATGCAGCTGGTGATGACCGACGAGGCCTTCCACCACAAGTTCGGGAAGATCTGGGCCGACCGCACCATTCCCAAGCTGACCCAGCAGGAACACGAGATCATCGAGGACTGGGCGGCCCACTGCTTCCAGGTGCTGCTGTTCAACCTCGTCTCGCCCAGCGAGCAGCGCGACCTCTATGAGGAGTTCGGCCTCGACCCCGACAAGGTGCTGGAGGAGATCCAGCTGCTGGCCACCGACGAGGCCCGCCGCGAGGACATGAAGGAATCGACCAACATCTTCCGGGTGTTGATCAAGACCCTGCTGAACGCCGGCATCATTACCGACCGCACCAAGGCCTTCTACGGCATGTATGTCGACATGGACGAGCTGAAGTCCGAGGGTGACCGCATGGTCGGCGACGACATCGCCGAGGAGGGCATCGTCTATCTGCAGGCGATCAACTTCAAGGAACGCGCCCTGAAGCCCGTGACCATCGCGGCCGAATAGCCCGACATTTCGTCATCCTGCGACGCCCGCCGGCCCTGTCGGCGGGCGTCCTTGTTCCTGGCGCATTGTTTTTCTAACCTCCCGCCCATGTTGATCGCCCCTTCCCCCCGTCGCCTCGCCCCGGGCCTGGCGCTCGCCGCCGCCCTGGTCGCCGCCGCGCCCATGGCCTCGGCCGCCGCGCCCGAGCCCGCCAGCCGGGTTGAACTGACCAAGATGACCGGCCGCTGGTACGAGGTGGCGCGCACCCCCAACGCCATGCAGAAGGCCTGCGAGGCGGCCACCGCCGACTGGACCCGCGCGGGCTCCGGCTATTCGGTGGTGCAGACCTGCCGCCGGGGCGCGCCGGACGGTCCGAAAAAGGAGTGGAAGGCCAGCGCCACCCCGGTCGACCCGGTGAAGAACGCCAAGTTCAAGCTCTCCTTCTTCGGTGGGGTGATGAACCAGGAGTACTGGGTGCTCGACCATCGCACCGATGAGGGCTGGCTGATCATGGGCACGCCAGGGGGCAACTATGTCTGGCTGCTGTCCAAGGCGCCGCAACTGACCGCGGCCGTCCGGGCCCAGGCCATCGCCCGCATCAAGCAGCTGGGCTACGACACTTCCAAGCTGGAATTCCCGCAGCAGGTCCGCTGAGGCCCTTGGCGATCTGAGCCCCCTTGCGCCCGGAACGAAGGCGGAACAGTGTGGCGGCATGGATCTCGTCCTCACCACCTGCACGCCGGCCTCGCGGCCACAGATCACCCAGGCGGTGACCCGGGGCGCGGCGCGGCTGCTGGCGGCGCTCGGCTATGCGCCGCTCACCGAGGTCTGCCTGCCCAATGGCCGGCGGGCTGATCTGATGGCGCTGGGGCGGCGCGGCGACCTCTTCATCGTCGAGGTGAAGTCGAGCCTGGAAGATTTCCGCACAGACCTGAAGTGGCGGGAATACGCGCCCTATTGCGACGCCTTCGCCTTCGCCGTGGCGCCGGAGTTTCCCACCGAGGTTCTGCCCGAGGACCCGGGCCTGATCGTCGCCGACGCCTTTGGCGGGGCGGTGCTGCGGGAAGCGCCGGTGGCGAGCCTGGCCGGCGCCCGGCGCAAGGCCCTGACGGTGGCGTTCGGACGCCTGGCGGCCCTGCGCGCCGGCGCGGCCCTGAGCCTCTAGGTTTTTAACGCGGCGCGCGCTTGGCCAGGATCCGCTGCAGGGTGCGCCGGTGCATGTTCAGCCGCCGGGCGGTTTCCGAGACATTGTGGCCGCAGAGCTCATAGACCCGCTGAATGTGCTCCCAGCGGACGCGGTCGGCGCTCATGGGGTTTTCCGGCGGAGCGGCCACGTCGCCGGGCAGGGCCAGCAGGGCCCGGGCCACGTCGTCGGCGTCAGCGGGCTTGGACAGATAGTCCACGGCCCCGGCCTTCACCGCGGCCACCGCGGTGGCGATGTTGCCATAGCCGGTCAGCATGATGATCTTGGCGTCGGGGCGGGCCTCGCGCACGGCCTCCACCACCTTCAGGCCCGTCCCGTCTTCCAGGCGCATGTCCAGGACGGCGAAGGCCGGCGGATAGACCTTCACCGCGGCGAGGGCTTCGGTGACGCTGGCGGCCAGGACCGGCTCGAAGCCGCGGCCCTCGAGGGCGCGGCCCAGCCTTGTTCGCAAGGCCGTGTCGTCATCGAGCAGCAGCAGGCTCTTGTCGGCCAAGCCCTCGATCTGGGTGCTCAGGTCGCTCATCACTGCTACCCGCGCGAGCGGGCCTCCCTCCGTGCGTGTATTCATTCTGGCTTGCACCGGGTCTTGTCCGCAAGGGGGGCGGCGAACCGCTAGCTGTGGGCCGACTCAATACGGGTACGTGGCCAGCGCACCGACACGACAGCGCCCCGGGGCCGGCCGTTCTGGAAGACGACCCGCGCGCCGGTCCGCTCCAGAAGGGTCTTGGAGATGAAGAAGCCCAGGCCCATGCCCACATGGCCGGTGCGGGAGCCCTCGGCCCCCGGACGGCTGGTGACATAGGGCTCGCCAAGCCGGGCCAGGATTTCCGGGGCGACGCCGGGGCCATCGTCGCGGACCTCCAGGGAAATGGTCTCGGCGTCGAAACGGGCGGTGACCAGCACCTCGGAGGCGGCGAAATCCACCGCATTCTCCACGAAGGAGGATATGGCGTGGATCACCTCGGGCATGCGTTTGATCCCGGGCTTCTGGGTGTCCGGGGCGCCGGTGACGATGGCCTCGAGCCGCACGCCCTTGACGTCCCGATGGGGCTCGATGACCTCCTGCAGGAGCTGCAGCAGGCTCATCCGCTCGTGCACCTCGTCCGAGGCGCCTGGCGTCTGGGTGAGACGGGCGAGAATCTCCCGGCACCGCTGGGCCTGGCTCATCAGCAGTTCGGCGTCCTCGCGCACCTGGGCGCTGGGGGCCTCCCGGGCCATCTCCTTGGCCACGATGGCGATGGTCGCCAGCGGCGTGCCCAACTCGTGGGCCGCCGAGGCGGCCAGGCCGCCCAGGGCGGAGAGCCTGCGCTCCCGCGCCAGGACCGCCTGGGTGACGTCCAGGGCCAGGGCGCGACGGGCGGTCTCCTGCGCGGCCTGGCGAACAAAGGCCGTGCTGATCCCCAGGGCCAGCAGCAGGGCGCTCAGGGCGGTCAGCCTGTAGCTAAACGGCATCATGGCCAGAGGGCCGGCGCCGCCGGGCAGGGGGTAGGAGAAGACGCTGATGAGGGTCAGGGACAGGGCGGCCAGGACCGCCAGCGCCAGGGTCGGGCGCAGGGGCAGGGTGGCGGCCGCCAACGCTAGGGGTGGCAGGACGAGGACCACAAATGGATTGGCGATACCCCCGGTCAGGGCCGCCAGACCCGCCACCCGGAGGATGTCGAAGCCCAGCTGGCCGGTGGCTTCGGTCGGATGCAGCAGGCGCTGGCCTGGGGTCGCGATGCCTGCGAGCAGATTGATCCAGGCCGCAAGGCCCACCACGCCGAAGCAGATGGCGTAGGGCGCGGGCAGGGCGAAGACCGCAGCCCCCAGCGTCAGGGCCGCAGCCTCGCAGGCCAGCATCACCCAGCGCAGGGTCACCACCGAGCGAATCCGCAGGCGGCCCTGGCCCAGGACCGCCTCGTCCCAGGCGAGCTCGCCTTGCAGTAGGGCGGTGCTTTGCCTATCGAGACCCAAGGGGTCCTTCAGGCCCGCCGATCCATCGTTCTTGAGGGCCATGGCCCAGGCAGGATCACCGAGATCGGCGGTCCTGGCGAGCCCCAAACGAAAGATCGCGTCTACGTGCGAAAGGTCGCTCCATGTCGAAACGCTCGCTGATCATCATCGCCCTGGTGGCCGTCATCGGCCTTGGGGCGGGGGCGGCCCTGTTCTGGCGGGCAGAGTCGCCGGCCGGCGCCGACTCTGCGCAGGCCGATGTGGGCGGTCCGTTCGAACTGGTGAACCAGGACGGCCAGACGGTGGACGAGTCGATCCTGGAGGGCCGCTGGAGCGTGGTCTTCTTCGGTTTCACCTACTGCCCGGACATCTGTCCCTCGACCCTGCAGGCGGTGGCTGCGGCCCAGGAACAGCTTGGGCCGCGGGGCGCAGACCTGCAGACGGTGTTCATCTCCGTCGACCCCGAGCGCGACACGCCTGAGCAGTTGAAGACCTATCTCAGCCTGGACGCCTTTCCCGATGACGTGGTCGGCCTGACCGGCGCGCCGGAGCAGATCGAGCAGGTGGCCAAGGCCTATTATGTCTATTACCGCAAGTCTGGAGAGGGGCCGGACTACACCGTGGACCACTCAACGGCGGCCTATCTGATGGACCCCCAGGGCCGGTTCAACCGGGTCCTGGCCTATGGCCTTTCGCCCGATGAGATGGCCCGTCTGATCCGCACCGCCATGCAGGAGGGCTAGGCCCCAACCTGCTCAGGTGTGACCCCTCGTCGCGGATGCGGGGGTCGTCCGGAACGGCCAAGGCTGGACTCCGTTAAGGCTCCGCATGTTATGTTGCGGTGCACAAGGATCCTTCGCAGATGCTCTACACCCTGCACGAGACCAGCTATTATGGCGCAGCCCCGCTCCGCCTGACGGCGCTGATGACCCGCGACTTCTGGAGCTCGCCGCTCAATCCGGCGCGCAACACCGACTTCGGTCGCCGCATCTTCGCCACCGCCGACCTGTTCTCCAACCTCACCCGGCGCTATCGGCGGCCGGACTGGGGGATCGACAGCGTGGCCATCGGCGATCACGCCGTGCCGGTGACCCGCAAGACGGTGTGGAGCTCCCCCTGGGTCAAACTCACCCATTTCAGCCGCGACGCCGGCGCCCTGCGCCGGGCCGGCCGGCGGGGCCCCCAGCCGAGCGTCCTGATCGTCGCGCCCCTGTCGGGCCACTACGCCACCCTGCTGCGCGGCACGGTCCAGGCCTTCCTGCCCGACCATGAGGTCTACATCACCGAGTGGGAGAACGCCCGCTCAGTGCCGGTGCTCGAGGGCCGCTTCGACTTCCACGACTATATCGATCATGTGCGCCAGATGCTGGCTGTGGTCGGCCCCCGGGCCCATGTGGTGGCGGTCTGCCAGCCTGGACCGCCGGTGCTGGCGGCGGTCAGCCTGATGTCCGAAGAAGGCGACGACGCCCGTCCCGCGTCCATGACCTATATGGGCTCGCCGATCGATGCGCGGCACTCGCCGACGGTGACCAATCAACTGGCCGAGGAGCGTCCCTTCGCCTGGTTCGCCTCCAACATGATCTACACGGCCCCGCCCCCCTATCCGGGCATGGGCCGGCGGGTCTATCCGGGTTTCGTCCAGCTCTATGCCTTCATGTCGATGAACCTGGATCGGCATAAGGAAGCCCATCTGAAGTACCTCGACCACCTGATGGCCGACGATGGGGACTCCGCCGACAAGCATCTGGAGTTCTATGACGAGTACCTCTCGGTCCTCGACCTGACCGAGGAGTTCTATCTCCAGACCGTCGACTATGTGTTCCAGCGCTACCTGCTGCCCAAGGGCGAGCTGGTCCATCGCGGCCGTCTAGTGGATCCCGGCGCCGTCACCGACGTCGGCCTGCTGACCGTCGAGGGTGAGAACGATGACATCTCCGGCATCGGCCAGACCCAGGCCGCCCATGATCTCTGCGTCAATCTGCCGGGGGAGCTGAAGGCCGACTACATCCAGCCCCATGTGGGCCACTACGGGGTCTTCAATGGCCGCCGCTTCCGCGAGGAGATCTATCCGCGGGTGCGGGAGTTCATCGCCCTGCATGAAAGCCGCTTTCAAAAGAGCGCCGACCGCTCGTAAATCTGCAGGGACATGAGTCCCTTTGGCCGAACCTTTGTCGACGGCGACCGGATCGAGATCGCCGGCGCCGTCATCCGTCTCAAAGTCCACCCCCGGGCGCGGCGGGTCTCCCTGCGCCTGGACCGGAGCCGCCGGGAGGTGGTGGCGACCGCCCCCTCGCCCCGCCGCCTGGGGGAGGCCGCGGCCTTCGCCCGGGACCGGATCGACTGGATCAGCGCGCGCCTGGACGAGTTGCCCAAGCCCCAGCCCCTGGCGCCCGGCGCCGAGCTGACGGTGATGGGGCTGCCCGTGCGGCTGGTTCAGCAGGCCGGCCGCGCGCGCTGGCTGCCGTCCGAGGATGGCCGCTCAGCCGTGATCAGCGCCCAGGGGGAGGGCGAGGGGTTCGCCCGCGCGGTGCAGAGGCTTCTGCGCAAGCAGGCCCTTGAGGGGCTGACGGCCCTGACCATGACCCATGCCGAGGCGCTTGGCGCGCCATTGCCCAAGGTGGTCCTCACCGATGCGCGGTCCCGCTGGGGATCCTGCAAGCCCCCGACCGGGGGGCAGCCGGCGATCATCCGCTATTCCTGGCGCCTCGCTCTCGCCCCGCTTGTGGTCGCCGACTATGTGGCGGCCCACGAATGCGCCCACCTGAAGGAGCTCAACCATGGCCCTCGCTTCTGGGCGCTGGTGGAGACCCTGGTGGGCGATCCGGCGCCCCATCGCGCCTGGCTGCGCGCCCACGGGGCCCGCCTGCACGCCGTCGGCGCCGGAAGCCAGGCTCAGTAGGGGATCGATTCCGGATCGCTGGGCGCCGGGGCGGTGGGCGCCGGATCAGCACCGCCGCCGATCATGCCGCCCACGCCGTCCAGCAGATCGCCGATCGGGTCGGCGGCCGGGGTCATCGGCGGCGGCTCGATGACGCCGCCGGGGATCGGCTGGGCGTTCAGCCGCGGCAGGGCCGAGCCCATGAAGTCTTTCCAGATCCGCGCCGGCGCCCCGCCGCCGGACACCCGGCGCATAGGGGAATTGTCGTCCTGGCCGACCCAGACCGCGGCGACGAAGCCGCCCGTATAACCGACGAACCAGGCGTCCCGATAATCGTTGGTGGTGCCGGTCTTGCCGGCGAGATCGTAATTGGGGACCCGCGCGGCCGTGCCGGTGCCGCCGCTCACCACGCCGCGCATCATCTGGTTCATGTACTGCAGGGCCGGCGAGCCGATCACCGCCTGCCGCTGCGGGCGGTCGACATTGTGGTCATAGAGCACGCGGCCGTCGGCCGTGCGAATGCGCTCGATTCCGTAACCCTGGGCCTTGAAGCCGCCATTGGCGAAGGGCGCATAGGCCTGGGCCATCTGCAGAGGCGTCACCTCCACCGCTCCCAGGGCCATGGAGGGGTCCAGCTGAATCTTGCCGGTGATCCCCAGGCGCCGGGCGGTGGCCGCCACATTGCCGGTGCCCACCTCGTTGGCCAGGCGCGCGGCGATGGTGTTGGTGGACTGGGCCAGGGCCTGCTCCAGGTTCATCTCGCCGCGGAAATCGCCGCTGTAGTTGCGCGGCTCCCAGTCGCCGATCCGCAGGGGCTCGTCGACCATGCGGACATTGGGGGTGCGGCCCTGTTCCATGGCCGTCAGATAGACGAAGGGCTTGAAGGCCGAGCCCGCCTGGCGCTGGGCCATGGCCGCCCGGTCGAACTGACTTTCGGCATAGTCGGCGCCGCCCACATAGGCCCGCACCCGTCCTTCGCCGTCCAGGGCGACCAGGGCCCCCTGGCCGATGCCCTGGTCGGCCCCGGCCGCGACTCCGCGGCGCACCGCCTGCTCGGCGGCGGTCTGGATGGGCAGGTCCAGCGTGGTCTCCACCACCAGGTCGTCGGTGGGCTCGCCCACAAGACCGCGGACCTCGTCATCGATCCAGTCGACGAAGTACTGAGCCCGCTGGTTGGCCAGGGTCGGATTGACCCGCACGGGATTGTTGAAGGCCTCGGTCCGCTGCTCCGGCGTGATGGCCCGCAGCCGGACCATCTCGTCGAGCACGATGGTGGCGCGCCGCGCCGCCCGTTCGGTGGCCGAGACGGGGCTGTAGCGCGACGGGCCCTTCATCATCCCCGCCAGCAGGGCGGACTCCCCGATGGTCAGCTGCGGGGCCGGCTTATTGAAATAGCGCTGGGAGGCCGCCTCGATCCCGTAGGCGCCGCCGCCGAAATAGACCCGGTTCAGATAGAGCTCGAGGATCTCCTTCTTGGAGAAGCGCAGCTCCAGCCACACCGCCAGGATCAGTTCCTGGGCCTTGCGCCGATAGGTCTGGGCGGGGGTGAGGAAGAGGTTCCGGGCCAACTGCTGGGTGATGGTCGAGCCGCCGCGGAGGGGGCCCCCGTCGCTGGTCATATTGTAGATCTGCGAGCGGAGGATGCCCCAGGGGTTGAAGCCGGGGTGCCAGTAGAACCAGCGGTCCTCGATGGCGATGAAGGCCTTGGGCACGTAGTCCGGCAGGGTGTCGAGGTCGACAGGCGGGGCGTATTGCGAGCCGCGGACCGCCACCAGGGCGCCCGACCGGTCGAGATAGGAGATGGAGGGCTGACGTTCGACCTCGAACAGCTTCGAGGTGTCCGGCAGGTCGACGGCGAAGACCGCGAAGAAGGCCGCCACAAAGATCAGCCCCCAGACCGACAGCACAGCGCCCCAATAGAGCGCCGCCTGCAGGGGCGTGCGCCGGACGCGGCCGCCGCCGGCCGGGCGCTGTGATCTGGGCGGTTGCGAATTGGCCATCTTGATCCCAGCCGTTGGTCGTAAGGGTGCAGGCGCCCGCGGGCGGCCCTCTTTATCCGATGCCCAGAAGAGGCGCGACAGGATTGATGGGGGATGAACAGGGCCGTTCCAGGGCGCCGCCGCAGGCCCCGCCTATCCAAACCTGCATACCCGCGGTGCGCAAATGGCGGTTGCAGTCGATCTTAACGCTGTTATCTTAGCGATGCTTAGTTCGAGGGGCCCGCGCGGGGATATCGCGGGGTCCCCGGCCGGCCGGCGAACTCCTTGTCGCCGCTCCCTCCCCAACGCCGGAGTTATGGCAATGATGATCCGTTCCACCCTGGCCGCCGCCGCGGCCCTGCTGACGCTTGCCCTGGCGGGCCAGGCCGCCGCCCAGACCCAGGTCACCGCAAAGCTCGAGCAGTCCGTCGCCGAGCGCACCCGGCTGGTCGCCGGCAGCGCCGTCTTCTGGTGTGAAGGCGAGGCCTGCGTGGCCACTGTCTCCAACAGCCGCACCTTCATCCCGGCCACCTGCAAGGACATCGCCACCCGCTTCGGACCGGTGACCGCGTTCGAGTCCGGCTCCAAGGCTTTCGACGCCGCGCGACTGGACGCCTGCAACGCCTCGGCCAAGCCGATGACCCAGGCCGCGAATAACTGAAGCGACTCTCCCAGCCGCATCTGTCGAGCCTGCAAACTGGGCGCCGGGCTTCCGGCGCCCTTTTCTTTTCCGCCGGGAGGCTTAAAGGACGCCGCCCATGATCCCTGCTTTTCCCGTCTCCACCACCGCCCCCGTCCGCACCGTGGGTCAGGCCCCCGCCGGCCCAGGCGCCGCCGCCGCCCTCATCGAGGTCGCCCTGGCGGCGGCCAGCGGTGAGGCGCTTGCGCCGGTGTCCCTGACCCTGGATTACGCCGCCCCGCTGCAGGCGGGTGAAGCGGTGACCCTGGAAGCGGCGGTGGAGCGGACCACCCGGACCCTGGTCTTCGCCCATGGGCGGGTGCTACGGGCCGACGGCGCCCTGGCCGCCACGGGCTCTGCGGTGTTCCGCAGGCTGGCGGTTTCCAGCCCCGACTAGGGCGATTGGCGGGATTCCCAGGCGCTGGTTCGGTTGCGGCGCCTAAAATCGCGTGCTATCAGGCGCGCGGCTTAGGGCCGGGGGGCGGACCTCCTTCTTCGGCGCCGTGCTTTTTCAAGCGCTTTCAAGCCTTTAGCTGAGACGAAGATCCCTTCGTAGCGGCTTTTAGACACGCACCGGGCGGACATATAGTGGCGGACGATTCCAGGACTTCGAATGTGGGTGGCAGATATGCCCAGGCCCTGTTCGACCTCGCGAATGACGAGAACAAGATTGCGGCGGTGGAAGCCGACCTCAGGTCGCTCAAGGCCATGATGGCCGACAGCCGCGATCTGCGCGTCCTGCTGTCTTCCCCGGCCTTCACCGCCCAGGATAAGGCCAAGGGCCTGCTGGCCGTGGCGCAGAAGGCTGGCTTTGATCCGACCACGCTCAAGTTTCTGGGTCTGATCTCGGCCAATGGCCGGGCCTCAGCCCTCTCCTCGGTGATCAGCGCCTTCCAGGCGCTGTCGGCCGAACGTCGTGGCGTCGTCTCGGCGCACGTCACCACCGCCCTGCCCCTCACCCCGGTCCAGGCCGCCGGCGTCGCCGCGGCCCTGCGCCAGGCGCTGGGCAAGGACCCTGAGATTGAGACCCAGGTCGATCCCGCCATTCTGGGCGGCATCAAGGTCCGGGTCGGCTCCCGTCTGTTCGACGCTTCGCTGGGTACGAAGCTCGACTCGCTGAAATTCGCCCTCAAGAGAGCGTAAGAACATGGACATCCGCGCCGCCGAGATTTCGGCCATCCTCAAGTCGCAGATCGCCAATTTCGGCGAAGAAGCCGACGTCTCCGACGTTGGTCAGGTGCTCTCCGTCGGTGACGGCATCGCCCGGGTCTTCGGCCTCGACAACGTCCAGGCGGGCGAAATGGTCGAGTTCCCCAAGGCCGGCGTGAAGGGCATGGCCCTGAACCTGGAACGCGACAATGTCGGCGTCGTGATCTTCGGCGACGACCGCGCCATCGGCGAGGGCGACGAAGTCCGTCGCCTCGGCGAGATCGTGGACGTGCCGGTCGGCAAGGGCCTGCTCGGCCGCGTCGTCAACCCGCTGGGCGAGCCCATCGACGGCAAGGGGCCCATCGTCGCCACCGAGCGGCGCCGCGCTGACGTGAAGGCGCCGGGCATCATTCCGCGCAAGTCGGTGCACGAGCCCGTGCAGACCGGCCTGAAGGCCATCGACGCCCTGATCCCCGTCGGCCGCGGCCAGCGCGAGCTGATCATCGGCGACCGTCAGACCGGCAAGACCGCCGTGGCCATCGACGCCATCCTGAACCAGAAGGCCGTCAACGCCTCCGGCGATGAGAGCCAGAAGCTCTACTGCATCTATGTGGCCATCGGTCAGAAGCGCTCGACCGTCGCCCAGATCGTCAAGACCCTCGAAGAGCGCGGCGCGCTGGAATACACCATCGTCGTGGCCGCCACGGCCTCGGAGCCCGCCCCGCTGCAGTTCCTGGCCCCCTTCGCCGGCTGCGCCATGGGCGAGTGGTTCCGCGACAACGGCATGCACGCCGTGATCATCTATGACGACCTGTCCAAGCAGGCCGTGGCCTATCGCCAGATGTCCCTGCTGCTGCGCCGTCCGCCGGGCCGCGAAGCCTATCCGGGCGACGTCTTCTATCTGCATAGCCGCCTGCTGGAGCGCGCCGCGAAGCTGAACGAGGACAATGGCTCGGGCTCGCTGACCGCTCTGCCGATCATTGAGACCCAGGCCAACGACGTGTCGGCCTATATCCCGACCAATGTGATCTCGATCACCGACGGCCAGATCTTCCTGGAGACCGACCTGTTCTTCCAGGGCATCCGCCCGGCCGTGAACGTCGGCATCAGCGTCAGCCGCGTGGGCTCCTCGGCCCAGATCAAGGCCATGAAGACCGCGTCTGGCCCCATCAAGGGCGAGCTCGCCCAGTACCGGGAAATGGCCGCCTTCGCCAAGTTCGGCTCCGACCTGGACGCCACCACCCAGCGCATGCTGGCCCGCGGCGCCCGCCTCACCGAGCTGCTGAAGCAGCCCCAGTACTCGCCTCAGCAGGTCGAAGAGCAGGTCTGCGTGATCTATGCCGGCACTCGTGGTTACATCGACGGCGTCGCCGTCGCCGATGTCAGCCGCTATGAGGCCGAGCTGCTCAGCTACCTGCACGGCAAGCATCAGGGCCTGCTGGACGCCATCCGCACCAAGAAGGAACTGAAGGCCGACCTCGAAGCCGAATTGAAGAGCGCGCTGGACGCCTTCACCAAGACCTTCGCCTAAGCCCGGCCAGGACCTCAAGGGATGGCCAGCCTCAAGGAGATGCGCAATCGGATCGGAAGCGTGAAAGCCACGCAGAAGATCACGAAAGCGATGCAAATGGTCGCCGCGGCCAAGCTTCGTCGTGCCCAGGACGCCGCCCAGAGCGCGCGCCCCTACGCCGAACGGATGGCCTCGGTGATCGCCAACCTCGCCCAGGGCGTGAGCGGGGAATCCGCACCGCGCCTGCTGGCCGGCACGGGCGCCGACCAGCGCCATGTGCTGGTGGTGGCCACGTCCGACCGCGGCCTGGCGGGGGGCTTCAACACCTCCATCGTCCGCGCCGCCCGGGAACGGATCAGCAGCCTGCGGGCCGCCGGCAAGGACGTGAAGCTGATCATTGTGGGTAAGAAGGCCCGCGACCAGCTTCGCCGCCTGCACAGCGACAAGATCATCGACTTCTACGAAGCTGGCGGCGCGCCCTCCATGGATGTCGCCCAGGCCGTCGCCGACCGGGTCACCGCCCTCTTCGAGGCCGGCGAGGTCGATGTGGTCAGCATGGTCTACAGCCGCTTCCAGTCGGTGGTCAGCCAGGTTCCCAGCGTCAAGCAGCTGATCCCGGCTGAAGTCGCCGCCGACGCGCCTCAGGTCGATCTGAAGGGCGCGGTCTATGAATATGAGCCCTCGGAAGAGGCGATCCTGGAGACGCTTCTCCCCCGCAATCTGACCATCCAGCTGTTCTCGGCCATGCTCGAGAATCAGGCCGGCTTCTACGCCGCCCAGATGACGGCGATGGACAACGCGACCCGTAACGCCGGCGATATGATCGCCAGCCTCACCCTGCAATACAACCGCACACGTCAGGCGCAGATCACTAAGGAGCTGATCGAGATCATCTCCGGCGCCGAGGCGATCTAGAGCAAGAGAACAGCACCATGGCTACGACCCCGAAGGCTCCCGCCAAAAAGCCGGCCGCCACCGTGGCTGCGGACGCTGCGGCGCCCGCCAAGGCCCCGGCTCGCAAGGCCCCGGCCAAGAAGGCCGCTGCGCCGGCCGCCGCCGGCCAGGCCCCGAACACCGCCGCGGCGGTGGCCACTGGCAAGATCAGCCAGGTCATCGGCGCCGTCGTCGACGTGGAGTTCGTCGGCCACCTGCCGGCGATCCTCAACGCCCTTGAGACCACCAACACCGACCAGCGCACCGGCGAAACCTTCCGCCTGGTGCTGGAAGTGGCTCAGCATCTGGGTGAGAACACGGTCCGCACCATCGCCATGGACACCACCGAAGGCCTGACCCGCGGTCAGCCCGTGGTGGACACCGGCGCCGGCATCACCGTGCCGGTGGGCCCCGGCACCCTTGGCCGGATCATGAACGTCATCGGCGCGCCGATCGACGAGGCCGGCCCGATCAAGTCGACCATGACCAGCGTGATCCACCGTGAGGCGCCCTCCTTCGCCGAGCAGTCGACCTCGGCCGAAATCCTGGTCACCGGCATTAAGGTCATCGACCTGCTCTGCCCCTACACCAAGGGCGGCAAGATCGGCCTGTTCGGCGGCGCCGGCGTGGGCAAGACCGTGACCATGCAGGAGCTGATCAACAACATCGCCAAGGCGTACGGCGGTTATTCTGTTCTGGCCGGCGTGGGTGAGCGCACCCGCGAGGGCAACGACCTCTATCACGAGATGATCGAGTCCGGCGTGAACCAGCCCGGCGGCGGCGGCGACTCCCGTTGCGCCCTGGTCTATGGCCAGATGAACGAGCCCCCCGGCGCCCGCGCCCGGGTCGCCCTGACCGGTCTGGCCCAAGCGGAGTACTTCCGCGACGAAGAGGGCAAGGACGTTCTTCTCTTCATCGACAACATCTTCCGCTTCACCCAGGCGGGTTCGGAAGTGTCGGCTCTGCTGGGCCGCATCCCCTCGGCGGTGGGCTATCAGCCCACCCTGGCCACCGAAATGGGCAACCTGCAGGAGCGCATCACCTCCACCAACAAGGGGTCGATCACCTCGGTCCAGGCCATCTACGTGCCCGCCGACGACCTGACCGACCCGGCTCCGGCCACCTCCTTCGCCCACCTGGATGCGACCACCGTGCTCTCGCGCGACATCGCCGCCCAGGCCATCTTCCCGGCCGTGGACCCGCTGGACTCCACCTCGCGGATCATGGACCCCCTGGTGATCGGCGAGGAGCACTACGCTGTGGCCCGTCGCGTCCAGGAGATCCTGCAGCAGTACAAGGCGCTGAAGGACATCATCGCCATTCTGGGCATGGATGAGCTGTCGGAAGAGGACAAGCTGATCGTGGCCCGCGCCCGCAAGATCCAGCGCTTCCTCTCGCAGCCCTTCCACGTGGCCGAGCAGTTCACCAACACGCCGGGCATCTTCGTGAGCCTGGAAGACACCATCCGCTCGTTCAAGGCGCTCTGCGACGGCGAGTACGATCACCTGCCTGAGCCGGCCTTCTACAATGTCGGCACCATCGAGGATGCGGTGGCCAAGGCCGAGAAGCTCGCGTCGGAAGCCTAGGAATCATGGCGGACAAGCTGCACTTCTCCCTCGTCTCGCCGGAACGGGAACTCTATTCCGGCTTGGTCGACCAGGTGGACGCGCCAGGAACCGAAGGCGACTTCGGGGTCCTGGCGGGCCACGCCCCGTTCATGGCCACCCTCCGCGAAGGTCGGGTGATCGTGCGCAACGAGGGCCGCGAGACCATCTATGAGGTGCGGGGCGGCTTCGCCGACGTCACCGCCAACGGCCTCACCATCCTGGCTGAACACGCGGTCGCCGCCGCCGCCTGACGCCTGTCAGGCGACCAGCGCGCCGGCGGAATCGTCAAAGGCGCGTGACAGGTGTTGCAGTGACGGCTGGCCTTTAGTGTGATGCCGGCAAGCTCCCCATGGGGCGTCAAGTCAGGGAAAAACACTCATGCGCACCGTCATCGCCAGCCTTATCCTGATCGCCGGGCTCTCCAGCCCCGCCCTCGCCCAGGACGCCGCCGAACCTGCGCCTGACGCCGCGACCCCCGCCGCCATGGCGGCCCCCGCACCAGCGGCCCCCGCAGAACCGCCCCCGACCCTGCCGACCACCGGCGACGGCGCTGCTGTGCTTTCGGTTCTGACCCGCGCCTGCCTGCCCATGGTGCGCGAGGGTAAGACGGTCGAAGAGGTCAGCAAGGATCTCGGCATGCGCCGCGACCGGCGCTCGGGCAGCTACCAGGTCGGCCTCGGCGGCGACCGCAACTACACGATCTCCGTCCTGCCCAAGGGCGCCAACGACAATGTCTGCAACGTCCAGATCGACTACGCCGTCGGCGGCGAGCAACCGATCATCGAGGCCCTGAACATCTGGGCCTTCCTGCAGGAGCCGCGGCTGCGTCTCCAGCGGAACGATTTTGCGGTCGGCCCGGACAACATCAAGCGCGTCACCATGGCCTGGGAGCACTTCACCGAGTCGGAATCGACCGGCCTGGTGTTCGTCCAGCTGAAGAACCCCGACGACACCCCGCTTGAGCGCCGCTACGACCAGGCGACCCTGCTCTACAGCGAGCGCAGCTTCTAAACGCCGAGAGCCCGGCCGGCGAACCGTCGCCCGGCCGGGCTGGCCGCCTCAGGCGGCCGTGCCGGCCTGGGCCCGCATCCAGCCGAGGGCCTGATCGGCCACGGCGCGCCAGCCCGGTTCGCCGGGCAGCCAATGGCTCATCCCCTCAAGCACCTGCAACTCGCCGCCGATCCGCTCGGCGGTCAACCGCGCGGTCGCCGGTGGGTGGACCACGTCGCGCTCGCCCACCATCACCAGGGCCGGCGCGGCGGTCTGTCCGCCCAGGCTGGTGGTCATCATGGGGTCGAGCCACCAGTTCAGGGTTTCCCATAACGCCCGCCCGCTCTCGGGGCGTAGGCGCTCCAGGATCGGCCGGCGGGCCCCGGCGGGCAGGCGATCGAGGCTGTAGCGCAGCATCAGATTGCGATCCGGGCTGACGGCCTGGCTCCAGAAGGGCCCGAGCAGATGCAGGCCAAAGGCCGTCACGCCCTCCTCGAGAGACCAGCCCGCCACCCCCCAGGGCGGCGACGGCGCCAGCAGGACCAGCCCCGCCACGGGGGCCCGACGGGCCGCCAGCAGGCTCACCAGGCCGCCCATGGAATGGCCCACCAGAAAGGGCGGCTCAGACTGACGGCGACAGAGATCGGCGATGTCGGCGGCGTAGTCGAGCATCGAGACCCCGACCACCGACGAGGCGGCGTCCTCCGCGCCATGGCCGCGCAGGGCCGGATGGATCACAGGATGGCCGGCGGCCGCGAAGGGCGCCTTGAAGCCTTCGAAGGTCCAGTCGCCACAGAAGGCGCCGTGCACCATGATGACGGGTGCGGCCATAATTCTCCCTAGGACGGCTTGGGCCGGCCTCAGCCGGCGGCGAACACCGCGAAGGCGTCGACGACCTGTCTGTATATGGCCTGTTTGAAGGGCGCCACGACCTGAGGCGCTTCCGACAGCAAACCCCAGCGCCAGGCGTCGAATTCGGCCGGCGGATGCGCCTCCAGGTCGATTTCCTGGTCGTCCCCGTCGAACCGCACGGCGAACCAGACCTGCCGCTGGCCCTTCCACGCTCGGCCGATGGACGAGCCTGCATGCTCCGGCGGGAAGTCATAGGTCAGCCAACCGTCGGTGCGGCCAAGCACGGTGACGGAGCGGACGCCGGTCTCTTCGGCGAGCTCTCGCAGGGCGGCGTCCTCCAGATCCTCGCCGGGATCTACGCCCCCCTGGGGAAACTGCCAGTTGTGCGGGCCAGACGTCCCGGCGCGACGGCCGATCCACACCCGGCCATCGGGGCGGAACAGGGCGACGCCGACATTGGGTCGATAGGGCGCCAGGTGGGGCGGGATCTCGTGGATTTGGCTCATCGGGTGAGGGCCGAGGCCGGCGCCAGCTGATAGCCTCGAGTTTCCACGGCCTGCGCCCAGCCGGCCACCTGGGCGATGGTCAGGGGGTAGGCGAAGCCCGACCCCAGGGCCTGGCCGTTCTGCAGGGCCTGGGCCTCCAGGGCCAGCAGCTGCTGGTCGATGGCCTCGCTGGACAGTTGGTCGTCGATGATCCGCCCGGCCGAGGCGCGCGGCACGCCCAGGCCCCGGCCAGCGGCCTGGCCGTCGTCGATGAAGGCCAGGCCGCGGGATTTCAGAACTGTGGTGAAGGTCGCCATGGCCGGATCTGAGGCGAGGAACCGCGAACCCAGATAGTTGGTCAGGCCGAAATAGCCGGTGGCCCGCGAGAGCAGCCACTCGAGCCTGCGGCTGGTCTCTGCCGGCCCGGAGCTGGCCAGCAGCGTGTAGGGACCCGGGTCGTTGTCCGGATAGTCCACAGGCTCCATGGGCGTTTCCAGCAGCACCTCGTGGCCATGCTCGCGGGCCAGGTCGATCCAGCCCTGCAACCCCTCGGCATAGGGCACGAAGGACAGGGTGATCTCTCCGGGCAGGGACTCGATCGCCTCGCGGGTGGCCCGGCTGTTGAGGCCAAGACCGCCCACGATCAGGCTGACCTTGGGCTTGCCATTGGCTTGGAACGGCCGGGCGTAGGCCTGGGCCGGCGTCCGGCCATTGGGGGCGATCACCGGCAGGGGCCCATTGGGACCAGGATTGTGCAGGCCCGCGATCGGCGCGGGGGGCAGGGGCTGAACCCGCCGGCCGGACTGGGCGCCGGGCAGGGTGATGACCGCCTCGCCCATGGCCTCCGCCTCGGGAATGGGCGATTCCGACAGCTCGAAGACCTCTTCGACGATCCCTGGGCCGGAGCCGTCGGCGGTGAGCGCTTCGCGCCAGCCTGGGGGGGCGGCGGCGACGACCGCCTGGGCCAGGGGCAGGCGAATGACCGGCGCCCCGGCCTTCGGATCACCGATGATCATGACCAGGGCGGTCAGGGTCAGCAGGAACAGCAGGGCCGCCCCGCCGGCGCTGATATAGGGATTGGCGATGGCCGCCCGGACATGGGCCAGGGCGCCGCCGTTCGCGGACTGGGGGGACGCCGGGGCCGGCGTCAGGCTCTTCTTTGAAAACATCGCCATGGCTCGCCGAACCCTATCCTGCAGACCAGCCTAGGCCCGGTTCTGCGCGAACATGGTTAACGAAGGCCTTAAGCCGCTCCGGAGCCAGGGCCACGGAGCGGCGACTCAGTTGACCTTCGGCGCCGTGGCCACCTTGTCGCGGCCGGTCCCGAGCACCTCGGCCAGTCGGGCCTCGGGCTTGGGCAACTTGGGCGTGGCGGCCACCGAGCCATATTTCAGGACATCCTGGGCGCGGACCAGTTGGAAGTCCTTCTCCTCGTCAAAGGACTCCGGCGGCGCTTCGGCGGGCTCATGCGCGCCCCGGCGCGCCTGGCCTTCGCCGGCGGTCAGGGCGTTGCGCAGCGAGGCCTCGCTGAACTGGAAGGCGCGATTGGCGATGGCCTGGGCCTCGGCGCGGCTGGCGGCCACCTCCAGGTCAGGCTCGATGCCCGTCTGCTGAATGGAGCGGCCCGAGGGCGTGTAATAGCGGGCCGTGGTCAGCTTCAGCGCCCCGTCCATGCCGCCCCGCAGCGGGATCACGGTCTGGACCGAGCCCTTGCCGAAGCTGGTCAGGCCGACCAGTTCGGCCCGCTTGCGATCCTGCAGGGCGCCGGCGACGATCTCGGCGGCCGAGGCCGAGCCGGTATTGATCAGCACCACGATCGGCAGACCCTCGGCGATGTCGCCGGGGCGGGCGTTGTAGCGTTCCACGTCGCGGGCGTTGCGGCCCCGCTGGGAGACGATCTCGCCGCCTTCCAGGAACAGGTCCGACAGGCCCACGGCCTGGTCAAGCAGGCCGCCGGGATTGTTACGCAGGTCGAGGATCAGGCCCTTCATCTGCGGATTGGCGGCGCGCAGTTCGGTGAAGACCCGCTCGGCCTCGTCCGTCGTTCGTTCGTTGAAGGCCGAAACCCGCAGGAAGCCGTAATCGCCCTCCATCCGCGCCACGGCGGACTTGGGCTCGATCACCTCGCGGACAATCGTCACGTCGAAGGGTTCGCTCTTCTCCCGGGCGATGCTCAGGACCACCGGCTCGCCGGGCTTGCCGCGCATCTGCTTGACGGCTTCGCTGACGGTCATGCCCAGGACGCTGGCCCCGTCCACGGCGGTGATATAGTCGCCGGCCTTGATGCCGGCCTTGAAGGCCGGGGTGCCGTCCATCGGCGAGATGACCTTGACCACGCCGTCTTCGCTGGTGACCTCGATGCCCAGGCCGCCATAGGCGCCGCGGGTCTGGTCGCGCATTTCGTCGAAGCTCTCCCGGGTCAGATAGCCGGAGTGCGGATCGAGCGAGGTGAGCATGCCGTCAATGGCCGACTCGATCAGCTTGCTCTGATCGACATCGGTGACGTACTGCCGCTCGACCGTATCGAGGACATCCCCGAACAGCTCGAGCATGCGATAGGTCTGGGCCTGGGGCTGCTGCGCCGAGGCCTGGGCCTGCTGGCTCACATAGGCCATGGAGCCCGCCCCAAGGACGAAGGCCGCCGCGCCGATCATCAGATACTGCTTCATTGGCCCTAGCCTTAAGGCTCCCTTTGCGGCGATTTCATGCCGCTTGCGCGTCTGCGGTCCCTGCGGGCGGGTCAGCCCGCCTCTTTTCTTATCCAACGCGCCGGATCCACCGGCGCGCCCTTCTCCCGGACCTCGAGATAGAGCTCCGAGGGCGAGGCGCCTTCATCGGCCATCCAACCGACCGGCGCGCCCGCCGCGACTGTCTGCCCGACCTCGACGCTCACGCGATCCAGACCCGCCAGAACCAGATGGTATCCGCCGGCCATCCTTAAGATCAAGATGACGCCCCATCCGCGCACCGGTCCGACATATTGCACCAGGCCGGCGCCTGGACTTTGCACACGGGCGCCACGGGCGGTGAGGATGGTCTGCCCCTGATGGCGCGCCGTCCCGTGCAGAGCCTCGCCAAACCTGTGGGTCACCGGGCCCTCTGCCGGGGGCAACAGCACCTCCGGCGCCTGCAGGGGCCCGTCAAACAGGATCTCCGCCGGGGCCGTGGCGTAGCCCCTCAAGGCTGCGCCGCTGGGATCGATCGCCTCGGGTGTCGGCCTGGCCTCGGCCTGCTCGCTCTCGGCGGTGAACAGGCTCTCGCTGGCCACGGCCGCCAGACGCCGCTGGCGCGCCAGGTCCGTGGCCTGGGCGGCATAGGCCAGGGCGCGGCGCTGCAGTTCAGGGGCCATCGCCTTGACCAGGATGGCGGCGCGCACGGCGTCCCGGGCGTCGTCAGGTTTCACCAGCAGGGCCGGCGGCGGGTCGCGGCGCAGCTGCTGCAGCACCGAGAGCAGGCGGGCGAGCTGGTTGTCGTTCTCGCCGCGCTCGGCGTTCAGCGCCTGCTCGCGGGCGTCCAGGGACTCCAGGCGAAGCTCGCTGGCTGGTGCGGCCAGGGCGGCCGCCAGCCCGGTGGCGCACAGCCCCAGGACCAGCGTCATCGCCGCAAGCGGACGTATACGGATCGGGCGAGCCTCAATCACGGTGATAGGGGCTCCCGGCCAGGATGGTGACGGCGCGATAGACCTGCTCGGCCAGCATGGCCCGGACCAGGGCGTGGGGCCAGGTCTGGGGCCCGAAGGCCAGCCGGCCCTGGGCTTCGCCCATCAGCGCCGGGTCGAGGCCGTCGGCGCCGCCGATCACCAGGACCAGGCGTCGGGTCCCGTCGTCGCGCAGGCGGGCGATCTCTTCGGCGAAGGCCCGGGAGGTCCGCGGCTGGCCCCGCTCGTCGCAGACCAGGACATGGGCGTCCTTGAAGTGCGGGCGCAGAGCCTCGGCCTCGGCGGCCTTGCCGGGCTTGCGGCCTTCAACCTCCACGATCTCGACGGGCCCCAGGCCCAGGGCCCGGCCCGCCGCGGTGGCGCGACCGGCATAGAGGCGCACGAGCTCGGTCTCCGGCGCGCGGGCCAGACGGCCCACGGCGAGGATTACGACCCGCAAGTCCGCCTCGTCAGGATGTGGGGACGGCGTGACCCGAGGCGTCCAGGGACCAGATCTTCTCGATATTGTAGAAGCTGCGGACTTCGGGACGGAACAGGTGGATGATGATGTCGCCCGTGTCGATCAGCACCCAGTCGCAGTGAGGCATGCCCTCGACCCGGGCGCGGCCATAGCCATGCTCCTTCAGGGCCCGCAGCAGGTGGTCGGCGATGGCGCCCACATGCCGCTGCGACCGGCCAGAAGCCACGATCAGCCCATCGGCCACCGCGCTCTTACCCGTCAGGTCGATGACCACCACGTCCTGGGCCTGATCCTCGTCGAGGCGGCTCAGTATAAGTTGCTCCAGGGCCTCGATGCGGGCCTGGACGTCTGAGGATCCGACGGCGGAGCCGGCGGTGTCCTGCGCGCGCTGCGCGGCTTCACTATTCAGCGGGAAACTCCTCTAAAGTCCACGCAAAGACCATCATAGCACGATTACGCGACCCGGTCAGGGGGCCTTGTGCAGATGTCACAGGTCGGTCGGCCGCATCCGTTCACGCAGGGCCGTGGAGGACTGGAAATTCAACGGCCCGCGCAGGAAGACCCAGGCCGGCGGGCTCAGTCCCGGCAGGCGGCGGGCCTGGGCCGAGGCGATGCGGTGGCGGGCGAAGCGCTTGGCGGCCGGGGAGGTGCGGCTCTTCAGGGAGATCCAGGGCCGCGACACCACCGCCACGGGCGTCTCGGCCATGATCTGGGTCCAGCCCCGCCAGCGGTGGAAGGTCGCCAGGCTGTCGGCGCCCATGATCCAGACGAAATCGACCCCCGGAAACCGCGCCTTGAGCGCCCGGACCGTGTCGATGGTGTAGCGCGAGCCCAGGCGGGTCTCGGCGTCGGAGACGGCCATGCCCCGCTGCCGGGCGAAGGCCTGGGCGCCGGCCATGCGCGTGGCCAGGGGCGCGGTCTCATGGGTCGACTTCAGGGGGTTCTGCGGGGAGACCAGCCAGACCACCAGGTCCAGGCCGAGGCGTCGCCGGGCGGTCTCGGCCACATGGGCGTGACCCTCATGGGCCGGATTGAACGAGCCGCCGAACAGCCCCACCCGCATCCCCGGCTCCAGGTGGAAGCCCAGGCGCAGGGCGCCTGGCCGACCAGCGGCGGGCAGTCGGCGGGCGGGACCGGCGAACCACATGGCGATCGGCCTCAGGCGCGTCGGGCGGGGGTGGGCGCCCCGCCGCGATCCAGGTGGATATCGCTCTGGCGCACCCGGGCCCGGACGGTGAAGACTCCGTCGCCGGCCAGCACGCCCCCCCGGGCGAACAGGCGACCGAACTCCCAGTTGGAGAGGCCCAGCTCCGGCTTGTTCAGCGCATACTGGCCGTCCACCCAGCGGGTGAAGCCGTCGCCCACGAAGGGCGCGTTGAGGCTGGCGTAGAAGCGGGCCTGGGCCTCGGCGTCCTCGCTGATCAGGCTGGCGCAGAACTGCGGGCTATAGTGGTTGAACAGGCTGATGGCCTGGTCGAGGTCGTCCACCAGCTTCAGGGTCAGCTCGGGCGTCTCCTCCCACTCCCATTCGCGGCCCAGATCGGCCTGCGGCAGGATGTCGACCTTGGCCTCGTCCCGCAGGCCTTCGGCGCGGGACACCTGAACCCGCGCGGCGCGCCATTCCGCAGGCAGAACCGCCTCATCGCCTTCGACCACGTGCAGCTTGACCCCGTGGCCGCGGCGGGCGGCGGCGGCGTCGAGGGCGGCGAGGAAGACCGGGATCAGCGCTGGCGCGGCGTCGCGGGTGACGCAGAAGACGTTGAGCGTGTTGCAGACCTTGCGGTCCAGGGAATGGAAGACGGCGGCGAACAGGCGCTCAGGATTGGCTGCGGCGTCGGCCGTCATCCAGGCGCCGCCGGTCCCATGCAGGCTGACGGGCACGCCGGCCTGGCGGGCCACGCCCCCCAGCTGAGTGACCGCCGGGCCTGAGCCCCGGGCCACGGCAAGGCCGAGCCGGGAGTCGGCGAACATGGCCCAGCCAGCGGCATGGGCCGCAGAATCCAGCAGCACCGCCGCGCCGGGGGGCAGGCCGGCCTCGTCCAGGGCCGGATCCAGGGCGCCCTCGACGATGGCGCGGGCGGTGCGCAGGGCGTCGGAGCCGATCCGGAAGACCACGGTGTTGCCGGCCCGCAGCACGCCGGTGGCGTCGGCGAACACGTTGGGCCGGCCTTCGAAGACGAAGGCCACCACGCCCAGCGGCGCGGTCACCTGCTCCACCCGCCAGCCGTCGTGGTCAACGGCGTCGATCACCCGGCCGCGGGCCGGGGCGGCGTCCCGCCAGGCGCGCAGGCCGGCGATCATGTCCTCGCGCATCTGGTCGCTCAGGGCGAGCCGCGTGGTGGAGCGGCCCCGGCTCTGGGCGGCGGCGAGGTCTTCGCTATTGGCCGTAGCGATGGCGTCCCAGACGGAGTCGGTGGCCAGGCGCGCGGCGAAGGCCTCGAAAAAGGCGCTGATCTGGTCGTCGCTGATTTCCCCCATGCGGGCGAAGGCGGCCTGGGCCCGCCCGACGGCGGCGTGGGCGATGGCCTGTTCGGCGGCCGGGACATGCAACAGGTCGCCGGTGTCCTGCAGGATGATCAGCCGGTCGCCGGCCTGGAACCGGGCGGCCAGGGCCTCATCCACCACCGCCAGACGATCGCCGCCATAGGGGATGGCCATGCCGGGGCTGAGCGCCGTCAGGCGCGCGCCCCCCTCGTCCTGCCTGTCTGGCCTCGCCCCGTCCATGGTCCGTATCCGTCAGTTATGCTCAGGATGAGCCTTACCTAGGCCCCTTTCGGACCCTGGGCAATTTCCGAGGCGCCCGGAGCGTCTCCGAAAGGCTTTTAGGGGACCGCAGAATCGAGGCGCGGCGCCAGAACCGCCAGGTCGTCAGCGTGGATCAGCGGTCCGGAGGTGTAGCCCAGCACGCCTTCGATGGCGTCGGACCGCAGGCCGCAGATGCGCTCGGCCTCGGCGGCGTCATAGCGGGACAGCCCTCGGCCGATCTCCGCACCGTCCGCAAGGCGGACGCTGACGGCGTCGCCCTTGCCGAACCGGCCTTCGATTCCCTTCGCGCCCGCCGCCAGCAGACTTTTGCCGGCCCGCAGGGCGCGCCCGGCGCCGTCGTCCACGATGATGGCCCCGGCCGGCGCCAGGGAGCCGGCGATCCAGGCCTTATAGGCCGCCCCAGGCGTCAGGGCCGGTTCGATCAGGGTGGCCTTGGCCCCGTCCTCCACCGCACCCAGGGGGGCTGGGCGCGAGCCCAGGGTGATCAGGGTGGCGCAGCCGGCCGATTGGGCGATGCGGGCGGCGGCCAGCTTGGTGGCCATGCCGCCGGTGCCGACGCCGGCGCCGGCATTGGCCCCGCCGGCCATGGCTTCGATCTCCGGGGTCAGCTGGGAGAGCCGGGGAATGTGGGTGGCGGCCGGATCGCGTCGGGGATCTGCGGTGTAGAGGCCGTCAATGTCCGACAGCAGCACCAGGGCGTCGGCGCCGATCATCTGGGCGACCCGGGCGGCCAGACGGTCATTGTCCCCGTAACGGATTTCCTCGGTGACCACGGTGTCGTTCTCATTGACCACCGGCACGACGCCCAGCTCCAGCAGGGTGTCCACCGTGGCCCGGGCGTTCAGCCAGCGGCGGCGGACCTCGGTGTCGTCCCGGGTGAGCAGGATCTGGGCCGCCGACAGACCATGGGGCTCCAGGGCCTCTTCCCAGGCGCGCATCAGGGCCGACTGGCCGGCCGCCGCCGCGGCCTGCTTTTCCGGCAGGGTGAGCGCCCGGCGGGTGAGGCCCAGGCGACGCCGTCCCAACGCCACCGCGCCGGAGGAGACGATCAGCACCTGCTGCCCCCGGGCCCGCAAGCGGGCGATGTCCAGGCACAGGGCGTCGAGCCAGGCGCGGTCAGGTGTCCCATCGGCGGCCACCAGAAGGGCCGAGCCGACCTTCACGACGATGCGGCGGGCGCCGGCCAGCGGGTTCACGGGGTCCAGCCCGGTTCGGGGCCGTCCACCGCGGCCTTTTCCTCGGCCCGGCGTTCGCGCACCTGGCCCCAGGCGGCCCGCAGCACCTCGGTCACCCCTTCGCCGGACACCCCGGAGATCAGGGCCGGGGCGTGGCCGGCGGCCTCTGTCAGCTCGGCGGCTTTGGCCGCGCGGGTCTCGTCATCCAGGGCGTCGACCTTGTTGAGCGCCAGGATTTCCCGCTTGTCTTCCAGGCCCTGCCCATAGGCGGCCAGCTCCTGGCGGATGGTCCGATAGGCCTCGCCCACATCGTCCTGGGTGGCGTCCACCAGGTGGATCAGCACAGCGGTGCGCTCCACATGCCCCAGGAAGCGGGTGCCGAGACCGGCGCCTTCGGAGGCGCCTTCGATCAGGCCGGGAATATCGGCGATGACGAAGCGCTCATTCGTGGACAGGTCCACCACGCCCAGATTGGGGGCCAGGGTGGTGAAGGGATAGTCGGCGATCTTCGGCTTGGCCGCCGAGACCGCCGCCAGGAAGGTGGACTTGCCGGCGTTGGGCAGGCCCACCAGGCCCACATCGGCGATCAGCTTCAGCCGCAGCCAGATCCAGCGCTCCTCGCCATCCTGGCCGGGATTGGCGTGGCGAGGCGCCTGGTTGATCGGTCCCTTGAACCGGTCATTGCCCCAACCCCCATTGCCGCCCTTGAGCAGCAGCAGGCGCTGGCCGGCCTGATCCATGTCGGCGATCAGGGTTTCTTTGTCCTCGTCCAGCACCTGGGTGCCCACCGGCACCTTGAGCACCACATCGGCGCCGGCGTGGCCGTGCCGGTTGCGGCCCATGCCGTGCTCGCCGGTCTCGGCCTTGAAATGCTGCTGGTAGCGGTAGTCGATCAGGGTGTTGAGGCCATCCACCGCCTCGATCCAGACATCGCCGCCCCGACCGCCGTCGCCGCCGTCCGGGCCCCCGTACTCGATATACTTCTCCCGCCGGAACGAGACGGCCCCGCCGCCGCCGTTCCCTGAGCGGATATAGATCTTGCACTGGTCGAGAAATTTCATCGGCGTTCCAGGGTGGGTCCGCCCCGCCGGCGTCGGACCGGCGGGACGGGTCCCGATATCATAGATGGGGATGGGCTAGGCGAGCCAGACCATCATGCGAGTGGGCGCCGGCGCGCCCCGGGCCAGCGAATGGCGCAGGACCACGTCGCCGGTGTAGAGAAAACCGGTCTTGCACAGCACCTGGCCCGAGGCCGGGTTGTCGGCGAAGTGGCCGGCCAGCAGGTAGCGGCGCTTCCAGTCCTGGCCCGCCCAGACCAAGGCCGCGGCCGCCGCCTCGGTGGCCAGGCCCTGGCCCCAGTGCGGCCGGCCGAGCCAGTAGCCGAGCTCCGTGCGGCCGTCCTCGCCTGGATGAAAGCCCAGCATCCCCACCAGCCCTTCAGAGTCGTGCTCGATGGCGAACACGGTCTCCTGCGCCGGATCATTGGTCGCGCAGGCCGCAAGAAAGGACTCGGCGTCCGTCAGGCTGTAAGGATGCGGCATGCGGGTGGTCATCCGCGCCACCTCCGGATCATTGGCCAGGGCGGCGATCTTTGGCGCGTCGGCCACCTTGGGGGCGCGCAACCTCAGGCGGGGCGTGGCGATGACGGGCGACCCGTCGTCTGGAATGCTCATCTGATCCTCCCGGCCCCTCTGACGGGAGCCCTTGGAAAACGAAAACGGGGAGTCCGGCGGCCGGACTCCCCGTTCGGAGTTTTCCTGTCCGGTCCGCCTCAGTCTTGTGAGAGGCGGAACCGGGAGAGAGGCGGTCCGCCTATTCGGCGGCGGCCATCTCCGCCTGGACCACCGTCACATAGGTGCGGTCGTCGCGCTTGGTGATGAACTTCACCGCGCCGGTCTCAAGCGCGAAGAGCGTATGGTCGCGACCAATGCCCACATTCGCGCCCGGGTAATACTTGGTGCCGCGCTGGCGCACGATGATGTTGCCGGCGAGCACAGCCTCGCCGCCGAACTTCTTCACGCCGAGACGACGGCCAGCCGAGTCGCGACCGTTACGCGATGAACCGCCAGATTTCTTGTGAGCCATGGTGCTCTCCTAAACCGTGGGACGCCTATTCGGCGTCCGATTCCTTCTTGGCGGCGGCCTTCTTCGGCGCAGCCTTCTTTTCGCCGGCCTCGGCCTTGGCGGCCTTCGGCTTGGCGGCGGCCTTGGGGGCCTCGGCCTCGGCGGCGGGTTCAGCAGCGGCCTTGGCCGGCTTGGCCTCGACGGGCGCGCGGACTTCGGTGCTCAGGCCGCGGGCCCGGGCGTCCAGCACGGACTTCGGGGTCAGGTCGACCTCGCCGTCCCACTTGTCGGTCTTGCCGACGCCGGCGATCGAGGTGACGCGCAGAACGCTCTCGAACTGGCGATGGCCTCGGGTCCGGCGGTAGCCCTGGCGACGGATCTTCTTGAAGATCTTCACCTTCTCACCCTTGCGGGTTTCGATCAGGGTCGCCTCGACGCTGGCGCCGTCCACCACGGGAGCGCCGAGGGTCACGGTCTCGCCGTCGCCCAGCATCAGGACGTCGCCGAACGCGACGTTCGCGCCGGGTTCGCCATCCAGCTTTTCAACCACAAGCAGATCGCCAGGTTGGACCCGGTACTGTTTGCCGCCGGTCTTGATCACCGCGTACATGGTTCGCGCCTTGGACTTGAATACAAAAAGGATTACGCCCGCGAGAAACCCCGCGGGCGAGAGCCGCGGACTTATACAGACGCAGACTGGTGAGTCAACGCAGGCCCGGGGGATTCCCGGACTCTTCGGGCGAGCCCTGGCGCACTTCCACAGTCAGGTGGCTGAGACCGGCCAGGTCGGCGAGCTGGGCGCGGAAGGTGTGGGCCGGGCGTCCTTTCGGATCGGCCACCACCGCGATGGCGGCGTGGTGGCCCGGCCCCAGACGCCAGAGATGCAGGTCGATCAGCCGAACGCCCAGGGCTTCCAGCCGGCGGCGAACCTCGCCGGTCAGGCGCGGGCTTGGGCTCATATCCAGCAGCACGGCCCCGGCGCTGGCTCCCAGGGTCCAGGCGAACCGCCCGACGAGAAGAGCGCCCAAGAACCCGGCCAGCGGGTCGGCCCAGGTCCAGCCCAGACGCCCGCCCGCCAGCAGGCCTGCGATGGAGAGTATAGAGACCACCACATCGGCGGCGAGATGCAGGTGGGCGCCGCGCAGATTGACGTCGTCGGCGTCTTCCTGCCGGTCGTTCGCCGCCTGGGCTGGTCGCAGCAGCCACATGCAGAGGAGATTGACGGCCAGGACCGCCGCCGCCAGCTGGGAGGCCTCGTGATAGTGGGTCTCGGCGCCATCGCTGAAATGGGTCAGGGACTCGCCGGCCAGCAGCAGGGCGGTGATCCCCAGGGCGACCGCATTGGCGAAGGCCGCCAGATAGCCCACCTTGCCCGCCCCGAAGCTGAAGCGCCGGTCGGCGGCGTAGCGGCGGGCCAGCAGATAGGCGAGGCCGGCCACGCTGAGCGCCGCCACATGGGCGGCCATATGGATGCCGCCGGCCACCAGGGCCATGGAGTTGAAGGTCACGCCGCCGGCCAGCTGCGCCGTCAGGGTCAGGGCGCAGATGCCCGCCGCCAGCCAGACCCGGCGCTCGTTCCGCCCATGGTCGGCGCCCAGATAGACCCGGTCGGCGCGGAAGCCGTCCAGCGGTCCGGGCGCGGGCGTCGCAGTCCTTGTCTCTTGGTGCTTGGACACTGGGATTTCCCGGGGCGGCGCCCCGACATGGCGCGAGAGGTGTTAGTCTATAACGTCCAGCCCCAGGTCAAGGGCGTCTACGGCGGCGAACTGCGGCCCATGCCTGTTCCCTCGGGCGGGGTCAGGGATTAGATGAGGCCCATGACCGATAAAATCCCCGTCACCGTCCTGACCGGCTATCTCGGCGCCGGCAAGACCACCCTGCTCAATCGCATCCTCAGCGAGGACCACGGCAAGCGCTACGCCGTCATCGTCAATGAGTTCGGCGAGGTGGGCATCGACAACGACCTCATCGTCGGCGCCGACGAAGAAGTCTTCGAGATGAACAATGGCTGCGTCTGCTGCACGGTGCGCGGCGACCTCATCCGGGTCCTGTCGGGCCTGATGAAGCGCAAGGGCAAGTTCGACGCCATCATCGTCGAGACCACGGGCCTGGCCGATCCCGGCCCGGTGGCCCAGACCTTCTTCGTCGACGACGATGTCCGGGCCAAGGCGCAGCTCGACTCCGTGACCACGGTGGTGGACGCCAAGCACCTGCCCCTGCGCCTGGCCGACAGCCAGGAGGCCGTCGAGCAGATCGCCTTCGCCGACCAGATCATTCTGAACAAGACCGATCTCGTGACCCCGGCCGAGCTGGCGGCGGTGGAGGCGCAGATTCGGCGGATCAACCCCCTGGCGCCGATCCATCGCGCCCAGCGGTCCAATGTGCCGCTTGAGGCGGTGCTGGGCCGCGGCGGCTTCGACCTGGAGCGGATTACGGGCCTGGATCCTGAATTCCTCAACCCCGCCCACGGGGAGCCCGGCCACGTGCATGATGAGTCCTGTGACCATGATCACGGCCATGACCATGGGCACGACCACCACCATGGACATGATCACGGCCACGATCATGCCCATGACCATGTGGCCGAGGCCGGCATCCGCGGCGTGTCCCTGACCTTCGACCAGCCCCTCAACGGGACCCGGGTCACCAACTGGCTCAACGCCCTTCTGCAGGAGCAGGGCCCCGACATCCTGCGGGCCAAGGGCATTCTGCACGTGGCCGGCGAAGACCGTCGCCTGGTGTTCCAGGCCGTTCACATGATCCTGGAGGGCGACTTCCAGCGGGACTGGCGGGAGGACGAGCCGCGGAGCAGCAAGATGGTCTTCATCGGCCGCAATCTGGATGAGGCCAAGCTCAAGGCCGGCTTCGAGGCCTGCGCGGCCTGATCATCGCAACGCCTCTGCAGACATGAAAACGCCCGCCGGTGATCCGGCGGGCGTTCGCATATCGACAGTCCGTCCGCGGCGATCAGGCCGCTCAGGAGATCAGCCCAGTTCTTCGTTGATCAGCGCGACCAGGAAGTAGCCGTCGGTCTGCAGCTGGTTCATCACCGACATGAACTCGCCATAACGCACCGTACGGTCGGCGCGGATATAGACGCGCTCTTCGGTCGGGACCGGAACGGCCAGTTCAGAGGCCAGGTCGGCGGCCAGGGTCTGCAGGGTGGTCGGGCGCTCGCCGATGAAGATCGCGCCGCCTTCCTGCACGTTGATCAGGGTGGGCTCTTCCACTTCGGTGCCGGGCGGCGGCGGAATGGCCGGCGGCAGGTCGAGCTTGATCGACACCGTCGCGGCGGGAATCGCCACCATGAAGATGATGAGGAGCACCAGCATCACGTCCACGAAGGGCGTGACGTTGATGTCGCTGTTCTGGCCGAGGTCGAACTTGGAGCCGCCCCCGCCACTCAGCTTCGCCGCCATATGCAATTCCTTCCCATAGGGTCGCGTAGGCCCGCGACCGTCCGTTTCGTCTCGACCATTCGCCTGTCGAAACGCGATTGTAAAGTCTCAAGGCGCCGGGAGCCGGAGGGTTTCATGCAGTTGGGCCGGGGCGGCGCCGCAACCGGCGGCGTCGGACGCCTGGATTCCTTGCATCGGCCCTCTGGGCAAGACCCGCGTTCGCCGTCTATGGCATCCCCATGCCCTACGAATTCGACGCCTATGTCACTGCCGCCCTGTTCTCCAAGTCCGGTCAGGGGATCTTCGCCCTTGGCGACGGGACGGTCAGATTCGACACCGGCGAGGTGGTCGAGGCCCATGACGGCGCGATCCTCTGCGCCTGCCTGCATCCGTCCGGCGAGGGCGTGATCACCGGCGGCGATGATGGCCGCCTGGTCTGGTCGCAAACCTCGGGGCCGCAGGAGATCGCCGAGATCAAGGGGCGCTGGATCGATGCGGTGGCCGCCAGCCCGGACTCTGGCCTGATCGCCTTCGCGGCGGGAAAGGACGTCCATGTCCGCGACGTCGCCGACCCGGACTTCGCCCGGACCTTTGCTCACGAGTCCTCGGCGCTCGGCCTGGCCTTCGATCCCAAGGGCCGGCGTCTGGCGGTGGCGGCCTATGGCGGCGCCCGCCTTTGGTTCGCGCGGATCGCCGAACAGAAGCCCATGGTCCTGGCCTGGGCCGGCAGCCATATCGCTTTGGCCTGGAGTCCGGACGGCAAGTTCCTGATGTCGTCGATGCAGGAAAATCAGCTGCACGGCTGGCGGGTGGCCGACGAGAAGAACATGCGCATGGGCGGCTATCCGGCCAAGGTGAAGAGCCTGGTCTTCATGTCCAAGGGCCAGTTCCTGGCCACCTCCGGCGCGCAGGGGGTGGTGATCTGGCCCTTCGGCGGATCGGCCGGCCCCATGGGCAAGGAGGCCGCCGAGGTCGGCTATGACGCCTCCACCCTGGTGGCCCAGGTGGCCGGAACCCCGACCGGCCGCCGCGTCGCCGCGGGCCTTGAGGACGGTCGGGTCTGGGTCTGCGACCTCGAGGGCCAGAAGATCGAGATGCTGAAGGCCGAAAAGGGCGCGGCCATCACCGCCCTGGCTATCTCAGCCGACGGCAAGCGCGTGGCCTGGGGCGACGAGGACGGCGCGGCCGGCGTCGCCGAAGCGCCCTAGGCCTCCTCGAAGCCGAGCATTTCGCCCCAAACCTCGAACGGGTCGCGGCGGGTGCGCAGGGTGTTGATCGGGGCGGCCTCGTCCGCATAGCCGAGCGCCATGCCGGAAAAGATCATGTGATCGGCCGGCAGGCTCAGCACCTCCGCCAGGGTCTGCGGATAGCGGGCCCAGTATTCCTGGGCGCAGGTGGCCAGGCCCCGCTCCACCGCCAGCAGCATGATGGTCTGCATCAGCATGCCCACATCCGACCATTGCGGCGGCCCCACCTTGCGGTCGAGGCTGAAGAAAAGGCCGACCGGCGCCCCGAACAGTTCGCCGTTCTTGGCCAGCTGCGCCAGACGCGCGGCCTTGTCCTCGCGGGGGATACCGATCGTGGCGTAGAGGTCCTCGCCGCACTGGTAGCGCCGGGTGCGCAGGGGCTCCCAAAGATTGGCCGGATAGACGTCGTATTCCGGCGTCTCGCCGAACGGATTTTCCCGAACCCGGGCCTTGAGCGCCTCCAGGGGCGCGCCGGTCAGGGCGTGAACCCGCCAGGGCTGGAGATTGCCGCCGGACGGCGCCCGGGCCGCGGCCTCCAGGATCTCCCGCACCACCGCGCCCGGCACGGGGGTGGGACGAAAGGCGCGGACCGAAATCCGCTGGGCCACAGCCTGGCTGACATTCATGGAGACGCTCTCCTGCAGGGTTAGGACGCTTGCCGCACCGTCTTCCCATCGTTAGCAGCCGCGCCTAGGGTCAAGGCAAGGATGGCCACGCTTGAGCGACACCGACACCAGCGACCCTGATGATGGCCCCGAGCCGGTAGAGGCCCATCGCGCCGAGCCTGCCCGGCGCGGCCGGTTCGGCCGGTTCGGCCGGATCGTGCGCGGCCTGCTGGTCCTGACCCTGATGATCGGGTTTGTCGGGCCGGTCCTGACGGTGGCCGCCTATCGGTTTCTGCCGCCGCCGATCACCATCCTGATGGTCCAGCGCCTCTTTGAAGGTCAGGGGTTCAGCCGCAGCTGGCGTGGGCTCGATGACATCTCCCCCCATCTGGTGCGCTCGGTGATCGCCGCCGAGGACGCCAATTTCTGCAGCCACCGCGGCTTCGACCTCGAGGCGATCCGCAAGGCCCTGGCGCACAACGAATCCTCCGACCGTGTGCGGGGCGGCTCCACCATCAGCCAGCAGACGGCCAAGAACGTCTTCCTCTGGCCCGACCGCTCCTATGTCCGCAAAGGCCTCGAGGCCTATTTCACCGTCCTGATCGAGGTGATGTGGGGCAAGCCGCGGATCATGGAGGTCTATCTGAACTCCATCGAGTTCGGCCCTGGCGTCTATGGCGCCCAGGCTGCGGCGCGGAAGAACTTCGGGGTCGACGCCGAGGATCTGTCCCCCACCCAGGCCGCCCGGCTGGCCGCCGTCCTGCCCAGTCCGTTGCGCTACAAGGCCGACACCCCGGGCCCCTATGTCCGGCGCCGCACAGGCCGGATCCAGGCGGCGGCGGGAACCGTCCGGCGGGACAATCTGGACGCCTGCGTCCTGGGTTGACGAAACACGGTTACGCCCCCAGACCTGTGGATTGGTAAAACAATCTGCCCCTCAGGAGGCCTTCATGCGCGTTGGCGTGCCCCGCGAGATCAAGCCCAATGAGCATCGGGTGGGCCTGCCGCCCACGGCGGTCCGCGAATATGTGGCCCACGGCCATGAGGTGGTGGTGGAGACCCGGGCGGGCGAAGGCGCCGGCTATGCCGACCAGGACTATGAGCGGGCAGGGGCGAAGGTGGTCGCCGATGCGGCGGCGGTCTTCTCCGGCGCGCAACTGATCGTCAAGGTCAAGGAGCCCCAGGCGGCCGAATGGGCGCGGCTGACCCCCGACCACATCCTCTTCACCTATCTGCATCTGGCGCCAGACCCGGCCCAGACCGAGGGCCTGCTGGCGTCCGGCTGCGCGGCCATCGCCTATGAGACCGTGACCGATCGCGCCGGCGGGCTGCCCCTGCTGGCCCCCATGTCGGAGGTGGCCGGCCGGATCGCGGTGTTTTCCGCCGGCGAGACCCTGCTCAAGCACAATGGCGGCATGGGACTGCTGCTGTCGGGCGTGCCCGGCGTGCGCCCAGCCCGGATCTGTGTCCTGGGCGGCGGGGTGGTGGGCATGAACGCCGCCCGCATGGCCGCAGGACTCGGCGCCGAGGTGGTGGTCCTGGAGCGCTCCATTCCCCGGATGCGGGAGCTGGACGACATGTTCCTCGGCCGCGTCCTGACCCGCTATTCCACCCTCGATGCGGTGGAGGAGGAAGTGCTGCGCGCCGATGTGGTGATCGGCGCCGTGCTGACGGCCGGGGCCGCGGCGCCCAAGCTGGTCCGACGCGAGCATCTGGCGCGGATGAAGCCGGGCTCGGTGCTGGTGGACGTCTCCATCGATCAGGGGGGCTGTTTCGAGACCTCGCGGCCGACCACCCATGCCGATCCGACCTATGTGGTCGACGGCGTGGTGCACTATTGCGTGGCCAATATGCCGGGCGCGGCGCCCAGGACCTCGTCCGAGGCGCTGGTGCACGCGACCCTGCCCTTTGGCCTGGCTCTGGCCGACCGCGGCTTGGACGCGCTGAAGGACGACCCGCATCTGGCGCGGGGGCTGAACGTTCTAAGGGGCGAACTGACCCATCCGGCGGTGGCCCAGGCCCTTGGGCGGGCGTCGGTCGATCCCTACGGGGTCTGGCAGGCCTAGGCCGCCGCCCACTGGCTGGGGTCGAGCGCCACCGGATCGTCGATGGCCATGTCGTCCCAGTCCAGGTCCGGGGGCGGGCTGGAGGCCGCCGCGATCACCGCCGACAGTTCGGCCGCCGAGGTGACGCCTACCAGGACGGTGGTGGCCTCGGGCCGCGACAGGGCGAAGCCCAGGGCGGCCTGCAGCGGATCGCTGCGGCCCTCGGCGATCAGCCGGCGAGCCCGCGAGATGCGGCTGGCCGCGGCCTTCAGATGATTGGGCGCCCGGTCTGGCGGCAGGAAGATCAGGCCGTTCAGGAAGATCGAACGCAACTGAACCTCGATGCCCATGCCCGCCAGGGTGGCCAGGGTGCCGTCGATCAGCAGGCGCTGATCCAGCAGGCTGGCCGGCGCCTGGATGACGTCGGGGCGGAAGCGGCGGGCCACGCCCACCGGATCGTCCGAGGCGAACACCGCCACGCCGATGCGGCGACAGACGCCGGCGTCGCGCAACTGCTGCAGGCGAGTCCAGAGCGCCATGCCATGGGGGCCGAACAGCTCCGAGGCCGACGGCACCAGCACGCAGTCGGCCTGGGCCACGCCCAGACGGCGCAGGGAGGCGCGCACCTCGGCCTCCACCATGTCGGGTCCGCGATCAGCGCGGATGGTGGTCACGGAGACGCGGAAGGGAATGGGCTTGGGCATGGCTTCGCCGATCAGGGTCTCGCCCTGAGCCGAACGACCGGCGACGTCGAACAGGGGCAGCCGCGCCCGGGCGGCGACGGCCAGGATGTCCTGGATCTCGGCTTGAGCCGGCCGCCCGCGCACGGAAGCCTGGTCCAGGACGAATTGGCCAGAACCGAGGCCGAGCTTGTCGAGCGGAGAGGTCATGGGCGGGCGAACGCTCTGAAGAACTGCACTTGTCGGGGAGCATGCTTATCTGTGAGGCCTAAAGAACCCGTATCTGGAACCTTTCACGGGGGTTAATCTGACCCATGACCGAACCACTCCCCCAATGGCCGATCTTCGGCCTCGACGAGGATGTCCGACCCGCCCTGCGGGCGGCCGCGGCGACGGGCGCGCCCCTGCTCCTGGCCACCCTGACGGCCTTGGGCGGCGGCGGGCCGCGACCGGTGGGAACCCAGATGGTGTTCGGCCAGGGTGTGGTTTCCGGTTATTTTTCAGGGGGCTGTGTCGAGTCCGATGTGGCCGCCCACGCCCAGGCCTGTCTTGAGGACGGCGCGCCGCGCACCCTGGTCTATGGCGAGGGCAGCCCCTGGCCTGACATTCAGCTCCTGTGCGGCGCGCGGATCGAGATCTTCCTGGAGAAGGTGGCGAGCGACGATCCCGCGCTGGCCAATCTCTTTACCGCCCAGAATGAGCGCAGATCCTGCGTCTGGTTGAGCGATGGCGTCCGGAGGCTCTGCACGGCGCCCGAGGAAGCCAGGCCTTGGGAGGGCGCCATTCGCCGGGACTATGACCCCGTCCCGCGGCTTGTGGTCGTGGGCTCTGACCCGACGGCCCTCGCCATCGCCGCCCTGGGCGGGCAGTCGGGCTTCGAGACCACCCTGGTCCGGCCCAAGGGTCCGGCGGAGCCGCCGCCCCTGGCCAAGGTTGCCTATCGTCGGGATGAACCCGGAGAGGCGTTCAGCGCCATAGGCCTCGATCCCTGGACCGCCGTAGCCATCGCCACCCATGACCTGACCACCGACCAGGCCGCCCTGCGCGCGGCCCTGCCATCCAAGGCGTCCTATGTGGGCCTGCTGGGCGCCCGGGCGCGGCTGGCCGAGCGGCTGGCCCGACTGCGGGAGGCCGGCGTCAGCGAGGCGGCCCTGTCGCGCCTGCACGCCCCCATCGGCCTGGATATCGGCGGCAAGGCGCCGTGGGAGGTGGCCCTGTCGGTGATCGGCGAGATCGTCGCCCTGCGCTACGCCCGGGCCAGCGGCAGCACCTCGACCAGCCCCCCGGCCTCGACGGCGGGCGCGCCGGGCGGGCGGCGCAGCAGCGCATCGGCGGCGGCGAACACGGTGACCAGCGAGGAATCCTGATCCCCATAGGGCTGGACGTTGATCGCGCCGTCCAGATGGGTCAGCTTCGCCCGCATCCAGTGCTCCCGCGGGCCATTGGCCGCCAGCGGCGTGGTGGCGCGGGCGGTGATCGTGGCGAAGGGCGCAGGAGCGCCCTGATAGGCCGCCAGTATGGGGCGCAGGAAGAGCTCAGCGCAGACAAAGGCCGAGGCCGGATTGCCGGGCAGGCCCAGCATCCGGCGGCCATCGGCCAGGACTCCGAAAAAGGTCGGCTTGCCCGGCCGCACCGCGACGCTGGCCACCTTCATCGACAGGCCGAGCGCCTCGCCCGCGGCCCGCACTAGGTCGTGATCGCCCACGGAAGCCCCGCCGACCGTGACGATCAGGTCGGCCTTGGCGTCTCGCAAGGCGGCGATGACGGCGTCCAGGTCATCGCGGACGGGCTTGAGCTTTTCAGCCTCGGCTCCCCAGGCGCGGACCATGGCCAGCAGGGCCGGGGCGCCGGAATCGTAGATCTGGAATGGCCCCGGAACCCCGGGCGCCTCGATGATCTCTTCGCCCGTCGAGATGATGGCCACCTTGGGCGCCCGATGGACCGACACCTCAGCCCGGCCCGCCGAGGCGGCGAGGGAGAGCCGCCAGGGATCGATGCGCTGGCCGGCGTTCAGCAGGACCTGGTCCGATTTGAAGTCGCCGCCCCGGGGCCGCAGGTGCTGGCCCGCCCGGGTCTGCGGCGTGGTGACGGCCTCGCCGTCGCGCTGGGCGTCTTCCTGGATGACGATGGCGTCGGCGCCGGCGGGCACGGCCGCGCCGGTAAAGATGCGCACGGCCTCGCCTTTGCCAAGGCCGCCCGCATAGCCATGGCCCGCGGCGCTCTCGCCAATGATGCGCAAAGTCCCCGGCGTGTCGCCGCTGCGCACCGCCCAGCCGTCCATGGCCGAGGCGTCGAAGGGCGGCTGGTCGCGGATGGCGCTCACATCCTCGGCCAGGACCCGGCCGATGGCCTTGCTCAGCGGCAGAGTCTCTGCCGGCAGGGGCGCGATCTCGGCCAGCATGCGGCCCCGGGCGTCCTCGACGGCCAGCAACTTCATGGGGCGGACCAGTCGCCAGAGGCGCCGCCAGACTTGGCGACCAGGCGCACAGCCTCGATGACCATGCCCTTCTCGGCGGCCTTCAGCATGTCATAAATGGTGAGGCAGGCCACCGAGACCGCTGTCAGGGCCTCCATCTCCACGCCGGTCTGGCCGGTGGTCCGCACCCTGGCGGTCACCGACAAGCCGCCGTCGCCGGGCGCCACGCGGACCTCCACCTTGGACAGGGCGAGCGGATGGCAGAGTGGGATCAGGTCGCTGGTCTTCTTGGCGGCCATGATGCCGGCGATCTCGGCGGTGGCCCGCACATCGCCCTTCTTGGCGTCGCCGGACAGGGCCAGCGCCAGGGTCTCCGGCGCCATGCGGACAAAGCCCTCGGCATGCGCCTCCCGGGCGGTGACCGCCTTGGCCGAGACATCGACCATGTGGGCGCGGCCGGTCTCGTCGATGTGGGTGAGGCCGCTCATCGCTCCATCAGCCGGGGCATGAGGTCGACCATGTTGCAGGGGCCATGGCGGCTGTCGAGCTGGGCGGAAATCACCTTGTCCCAGCCGTCCTTCACCGCCCCATTGGAGCCGGGCAGGCAGAAGACGAAGACCCCGCCCATGATGCCGGCGGTGGCGCGGCTCTGCAGGGTGGACAGGCCCACCGTCTGGTAGCTGACCATGTGAAAGACCACCGAAAACCCGTCCAGGGTCTTATCGAACAGGGGCTGCAGGGCCTCGGGCGTCACGTCGCGGCCGGTGATGCCGGTGCCGCCGGTGGTGATCACCGCGTCCACCTCGCCTGAGGCCACCCAGGCCTTCACCTGGCTGCGGATCGCCTCGACCTCGTCGCGGACGATGGTTCGGCCCGCCAGAACGTGGCCCGCCCCGGTGATCCGGTCAGCCAGGACCTGGCCCGAGGTGTCGGTGGTTTCATCGCGGGTGTCGGAGACGCTGAGGACGGCGATGCGGACCGGGACCAGGGTCTTGGTCTCGTCGATCTTGCCGCCGGGGGCAAAGGCAGGCGCGTTCATGATCGGCTCCTCTGTGCGTCTGGGGCTCGCCGGGCGTCTAGGCCCAGCGGGCGATGTCCTCGTGGTCCTCGGCCCGGGGCTCGACCCAGCGGGCGCCGTCGGGGCCATGCTCCTTCTTCCAGAAGGGGGCGCGGCTCTTCAGATAGTCCATCAGATAGTCACAGGCCTCGAAGGCCGCCCGGCGGTGGGACGCGGCCGTGGCTACGAAGACGATGGGCTCTCCCGGCGCGATCTGGCCGATGCGATGGACGATCATCAGGTCCTGCAGGTCAAACCGCGTTCGGGCGGTCTCGGCGAAGGCGCCGATCTGCGCCTCGGTGAAGCCGGGATAGGCCTCCAGCTCCAGGATTTTTGTCTCGCCGCCCTCCGCCCTGGCCAGACCCGTGAAGCTCGCCACCGCGCCGGTCTCGGCCCGCCCGCGGCAGAAGCCGGACAGCAGCGGGCCGGGGTCGAAGCCCTGGTCGGTGAGGCTGATCATCATGGCCTAGCCCCCGCTCATGGGCGGCAGGAAGGCGACTTCAGAGCGGGGCGACAGGGCCGCGTCATCGCGCACCAGAACCTGGTCCAGCGCCACCTGGACGCCGGGCGCGGCCAGGGCTTCGCCCAGGGCGGCGTCATCAGCGGCCAACAGGGCGCGCAGGTCCGAGAGGCGGGCCGGCGCGGGCTCCAGGGTCTTTTCCCGCCAGCCGGCGATGTCGCTCAGGCGGCCAAACAGCAGGATCCGGGCCATGGCCTCAGCCTCCGGTGGTAGACATGTGGCGGGCCAGCGCCTGGGCGGCGGCTCGCTCGATCCGGAAGTCGTGCCCCTTGGGCTTGCCGTCCACCGCCAGGCGGATGGCCTCGATGAGGGCTGTGTCATCGGCGCCGGCGCGCAGGACGGCCCGCAGATCGCTGGCGTCTTCCTGGCCGAGGCAGGTGTGCAGGGTGCCGGTGCAGGTCAGCCGCACCCGGTTGCAGCCCTCGCAGAAATTATGGGTCATCGGCGTAATGAAGCCCAGCCGCCCGCCGGTCTCGGCGATGCGGACATAGCGGGCCGGTCCGCCGGTGGAGAGGGGAATGTCCTCCAGGGTCCAGAAGCTGTCCAGCTCCTGCCGAACCTGGGCCAGCGACAGGAACTGGTCGGTGCGGTCTTCCTCGATTTCGCCGAGCGGCATGGTCTCAATGAGCGTGGCGTCCATGCCCTCCCCATGGGCCCAGGCGATCAGGTCCGGCAGCTCGCTCGCATTGTCCTGCGCCAGGGCCACGGCGTTGATCTTGACGGCGATGCCGGCGTCTTGCGCCGCCTTGATCCCGGCCAGCACCTTGGCGACGTCGCCGCCGCGGGTCAGGCGGCGGAACAGGTCGGGCTTGCGGGTGTCGATGGAGACATTGATCCGCCGCACCCCTGCCGCGGCCAGGGGCCCGGCGAACTCAGCCAGCCGCGTGCCGTTGGTGGTCAGGGTCAGCTCGTCCAGCTCCCCGGACTTCAGGTGCCGCGACAGGCCCTCGATCAGGCTCATCACGCCCTTTCGCACCAGGGGCTCGCCGCCGGTGATGCGCAGCTTGCGCACGCCGAGCGCGATGAAGGCCGAACTGACCCGGTCCAGCTCTTCCAGGGTCAGCAGGTCCTTCTTGGGCAGGAAGACCATGTGCTCGGCCATGCAATAGACGCAGCGCAGATCGCATCGATCGGTGACCGAGACCCGCAGATAGGTCACCGTCCGGCCAAAGCCGTCGATCAGGGGAGCGGCCGACGTGGGCCGCGCTTGCGAAGGTGAGGCGTCATAAGGCGTCATGGCGTGAACGCAACATAGGCGAGGGCAGGCGATGGCGACAGGGGCGGCGCGCAAAGAGGCGAGTTGGAGCGCCATCGTCCTGGCGGCCGGCGCCGGCCGCCGGTTCGGCGGCCGCAAGCTGCTGGCGCCCTTCGGGGGCGGGCCGCTGATCGAGGGGGCGCTCGGGGCGGCCTTCGCCAGCCCGGCCTCGACGATCATCCTGGTGACGGGGTCAGAGGCCGACGACGTGGCTGCGGCCGCGAGGGCCTGGGCGGAACGCCAGGGCGAGGGGGGCCGGCTGCAGATCATCCACGCCGCCGACCATGCCGAGGGCATGGGCGCCTCCCTGCGGACCGGGGCTGAAGCTCTTCCGGCGGATACGGCCGGGACCTTCGTGCTTCTGGGGGACATGCCGAGGATTCCGGCCGCCATACTGCCCCGCCTGGTCGAGGCCGTGGAGGCGGGCGCCGCCGCCGCCGCCCCGATCTGCGGCGGCCGTCGGGGCCATCCGGTGCTGTTCGGGGCCGAACTCCTCGATCACCTCCGGCAGGCCGCCGGCGATGAAGGCGCCCGCACAGCCCTGGCCGGCCTCGGCCCCCGCCTGGCCCTGATCGAGACCGAGGACGAAGGCGCCCTGTTCGATGTCGACCGGCCCGAGGATCTGGCGGGCGCCTAAACCTTCACGAACGGTTGGGCGGTGATCGCCTCGCCGGTAAGGGCGAGCAGCGCATTGGCCACGGCCGGGCCGATCACCGGCGTGCCGGGTTCGCCGACGCCGGTGGGATGGGTCCCGGCCGGCTGGGCGGCGATATAGGTCTCGACCTTGGGGGCCTCGTTGTGTCGCAGCACCCGGTAGGTGTCGAAATTGGTCTGGTCCACCCGGCCCTCGGTCAGGGTGACCTGGCCGTAGAGGGCGGCGGACAGGCCATAGCAGGTTCCCCCTTCCATCTGGGCGGCGATCTGGTTGGGCGAGATGGCCGTGCCGCAGTCGATGGCGGTGACCACGCGGCCGACCCTGGGCTCGCCATTCTCCATCTTCACCTCGGCCACCTGGGCGACCACAGAGCCGAAGCTCTCATGCACCGCCACGCCGCGGGTCCAGCCCTCGGGCGCGGGCTCCCCCCAGCCGGCCTTTTCGGCCGCCAGGTCGAGGACGGCCAGATGCCGCTTGGCGGCGGCCTTCTCGTAAAGGGCCCGGCGATAGGCCACCGGATCCTGGCCGGCCCGGCGGGCCAGCTGCTCGATGGTGTGCTCCATCACATAGGCGGTGTGGGTCGCGCCCACCGAACGCCACCAGAGCACCGGCACGCCGGCGTCGGGGGTGAGCAGCTGGGCGTCCACATGCGGCGTGGCTTTCAGATAGGGGGAGCCCTTGGCGCCTTCCACCGCGGTCTCGTCGACGCCGCCGCCGCCGAAGGGGGCGCCCTTCATGATCGACTGGGTGACGATGCGATGGGTCCAGGTGTTGGGATAGCCCTCGGCGTCGGTGGTCACCCGCACCCGGTGATGGACCAGGGGGCGGTAGTAGCCGGCCGCCATGTCGTCTTCCCGGGTCCAGACCAGCTTCACCGGCCGGTTTCCGCCCACCTTCCGGGCGATCTGGACGCATTCGACCACGAAGTCGGACTGGAAGTTGGCCCGCCGGCCAAAGGAGCCCCCGGCCGGCAGGGTTTCGATCTCGATGGCGCCGGGCAGGTTGGCGACGATCTTGGCCACGTTCAGCTGGTCCAGGGTCGGCCCCTGGGAGGCGAAGGTGAGCTTGGCCGTGTTGCCGTCCACCTGCGCCACGCAGTTCATCGGCTCCATGGTGGCATGGGCGAGATAGGGGAAGTCATAGGCGACCTCGATGGCCAGGCCGCCGCCTTGGGCCGCCACCTCGCCCTTGGTTTCGAAGCCCTGCCATTCCTCGCCCTTTTCCAGGGCGGCCGAGCCGGCGGCCAGATCGCGGAAGCGCTGCGCGATGTCGGCGGAGCTGCGAGTCTCGGCCTTGGCCTCGTCCCAGTTGACGCTCAGCGCGTCGCGGCCCTGTTTGGCGGCCCAGGTGGAGTTGGCCACGACGGCCACCCCGGTGGGGATTTCATAGACCTCGACCACGCCGGGCATCGCCTTGGCCGCCGTGGCGTCAAAGCTCGCCACCTTGGCGCCGAAGCGCGGCGGGTGGGCGACCATGGCCACCAGCAGGTTTTCGGCCTGGACATCCATGGTGAAGCGGGTCTGGCCGGTGCTCTTGGCCAGGCTGTCCTTGCGCCGCACCCGGTCGGTGCCGATCAGGGTGAACTGGGTCGGGTCCTTCAGGGTCGGCTCGGCCGGCGGGGCGACCTTGGCGGCGTCGGCCAGCAGGGCGGCGAAGTCGGCGGACTGGCCCGAGGCGGCGTGCGAGACGACGCTGTCCTTCACCGTGATCTCACCGGCCGGAACGTTCCAGCGGCTGGCGGCCGCCTGGACGAACATGGCCCGGGCTGCGGCCCCGGCCTGACGCAGCTGGTCCCAGCTGTTGTTGATCGCCGTCGATCCGCCGGTCAGCTGCGCGCCGAGGCCGCCATTGGCGTAGAGCTTGGCGTTGGCCGGGGCGTGCTCCCAGGCCACCTTGCTCCAGTCGGCGTCCAGCTCCTCGGCGACGATGGCCGCGAGGCCCGCATGAGAGCCCTGACCAAACTCGATGTGCTTGCAGACCAGGGTCACCGCCCCGTCCGGGGCGATCCTGACGAAGGCGCCGAACGGCCCCGTCTCGCCCTCGGCGCCAGCCGCCAGCAGGTCGGTGGGGGAGCAGCCGACCATCAGGGCGCCGCCGACCGCGGTGGCGGTGATGATCAGCTGGCGGCGGGAAACGCCCTCGCCTGCGGAGGCGGCGCGGCGGAAAATGGGTGCGTTCATGGCTCTCATCCCGTCCGGTCAGGCGTCAGTCTGGGGGGAGGCTGTGGCCGGGGCCTGGCCCGACGCGACCTTGATCGCCGCATGGATGCGCTGATAGGCGCCGCAGCGACAGATATTGCCGGCCATGGCCCCGTCGATCTCTTCGTCCGTCGGCTTGGGCGACTGCTCCAGCAGGGCGGCGGCCGACATGATCTGGCCCGACTGGCAGTAGCCGCACTGGGGCACGTCCAGCGCCACCCAGGCCTGCTGCAGGGGGTGGTCGCCCCCCAGGCCCTCGATGGTGGTGATCTTCGCGCTCCCCAGCGCCGAGACCGGCGTCAGGCAGGCGCGGATGGGGGCTCCGTCGGCCAGGACGGTGCAGGCGCCGCACTGGGCGATCCCGCAGCCATACTTGGTCCCGGTCAGGCCCAGTTCATCCCGCAGCACCCACAACAGGGGCGTGTCCTCGGCCGCCTCCACCGTAAGCGGCTTTCCATTCACATCCAGGGTGATGGCCATGACGATCCTTAGGCGTTGCAGAGCTTGAGCACGATCTTAACGCCGCTTAGGTGGCAAGGTAAGCCCCGACCTGGGCTGGCTGGCCCAGTCTTGATGCGCCCGTGAGCTAACTGCGCTACCTAATTCCCGACGCTGTGATCGGCCCCGTTTCTGGAGACCCTCATGACCCCATCGCTCCGCGCCACCTCCCTCCGCCTCCCGGTCTTGCTGGCCGGCCTCCTCCTGGCGGCGGCGCCGGGTCTGGCCCAGGCGCAGGCGGCCGCCTCGACGGGGGCCCGTCTGTTCAACCTTCAGTGCAAGACCTGCCACGGGGACAAGAGCACCCCAGCAGGGCCCACCTTAACCGGGGTGGCGGGCGCGCCCATCGCCGCGCGCAGCGACTTCAACTATTCCGCGGCCCTGAAGGCCAAGGGCGGGACCTGGACCGACGCGGCCCTGGACGCCTATCTGGCGAAGCCGATGGCCTTCGCGCCGGGCACGCGCATGATGGTCGCCGTGCCTGACGCCAACAACCGCGCCGCCATCGTGGCCTATATGAAGACGCTCAAATGACCTCGATCCTCGCGCCTGGCCTGCCGCTGCGGCTGGCGCTGGTGACCGCCGCCGCCGCGTCCCTCGCCGCCTGCTCCACCGTTGGGCCGACGGCCCCGTCAGCCGGCTTCGTCTCGCCTCTGCGCTCGGCGCCCGGTCCGGAGGACGCCACCGACGCGCCGATGACCTACGCCTGCCGTGAAGGCAAGCGGTTCGTCGCCGCCTATTCCCTGTCGGGGGAACATGCGGTGGTGCAGGCGGGCGGCCGCTCCTATCGCCTGCCGCATGCGCCCTCGGGCTCTGGCGCGCGCTTTTCCGCCGGTGGGGTCGAACTGACGACCAAGGGCGTCGAGGCGAGCCTGGACGGCGCCGCCGGGGCGCCCTATCGCGGCTGCGTCACCGGCTGAAGGAGCAGGATCTTGGACGCCTTTCCCGCCTTTTTCCCCCTGGCCGGCGCCAAGATCGTGATCGCCGGGTCCGGCGAGGGCGCCGAGGCCAAGGCCCGCCTGTTCGACGGTTCGCCCGCCCGCCTGGTGCGGGTTGAGGACGCCCAGGCCTATCTGCCGGCCACCTATGCAGGCGCGAGCCTGGTCTTCATCGCCAGCGCCGATGATCTGTTTGTCCAGGCCGCGGTGACCGCCGCCCGGGCCGCCAGGGTCCCGGTCAATGTGGTCGACCGCCCGCCGCTCTGCGACTTCACCACGCCGGCCGTGATCGACCGCGGCGAGGTGGTGGCCGCCGTGGGCACCGGCGGCGCCTCCCCCATGCTGGCCACGCTCTTGCGCAACACCATCGAAACCCGCATTCCGGAGGGGACCGGGCGCATCGCCGCCCTGTTCCGCAGGATGCAGGACGAGGTGCGCGAAGCCCTGCCCGAACTGCCGCGGCGTCGGGCCTTTCTCCGCCAGGCGCTCGAGGGCCCCGCGGCGGACGCGGCCGTGGCGGGAAATATGGAGGCGGCCGAGGCCCTGCTGCGTAGGGCGCTTTCCGAAGATGCGCCGCAGCCAGGCCGTCTGCAGTTCGTCGCCGGACGGGGGCCGGCCGACCTGATCACCCTGCGGGCCAGCCGCGCCCTGGCCAGCGCCGATGTGCTGGTCATCCCGCCGGACGCCGATCCCGAGATCGTCGGCATGGCCCGCCGCGACGCCGAGCGGGTCGCGCCAGAGGCCGCAACGCCTGATCACCTGATCGATCTGGGCCGCCAGGGCCTGAAGGTGGTCAGCCTGATCACCGTCATGCCCCAGGCCGAGGCCCTGCGCGCCTATGCCGACTCCGGTCTGGCCGTAGAGGTGATGCTGGCCGCGCCGCAGATCTAGTCGTGCAGGCCTAGTCCAGGGGTTTGCCCTTGGTCTCCGGTAGGAACAGGCAAACCACGACGCTGATGCCGGTGAAGATCACCGGGTACCAGAGGCCTGAATAGATGTTGCCCGTGGCGGTCACGATGGCGAAGGCGCTGAAGGGCACGAAGCCGCCCACCCAGCCGGTGCCGATGTGATAGGGCAGGGACATGGCCGTGTAGCGCACCCGTGTGGGGAAGAGCTCCACCAGGGTCGCGGCCATGGGGCCGTAGAGGGCCGTGGCCGCCACCACGAAGATCATCAGGATGCCGAACACCGCCGCGAGGTTGGTCCGCGCCGGGTCGGCCTGGGACGGATAGCCGGCCGCCGCCAGGGCCGCGCGGATCTCGCCGTCCACCTGGGCCCGAGCCGCCTTCAGGTCGTCGGGGGCGAGCTGGCTGCCGTCGATGGAGGAGACCACCGTTTCGCCCACCCGCACCTGGGCGAGCGTCCCGGCCGGGGCGGCGAGGTTGTCATAGGAGACCCCGGCATTGGCCAGGGCCGTCTTGGCGATGTCGCAGGCCGAGATGAACTGCGCCCGGCCCACGGGGTCGAACTGCAGGGCGCAGTCGGCGGGGTCGGCGACCACCACCACGGGGGTGGCGGCCTGGGCCTCGGCCAGGGCGGGATTGGCCGCCAGGGTCAGGGCCTTGAAGCCAGGGAAGAAGGCGATGAGGGCCAGCGTCATGCCAAACCACATCACCCATTTCCGCCCGACCCGGTCCGACGCCCAGGCGAACAGCACATAGAGCGGCGCGCTGGCCAGGGTGGCGCAGATCATCAAGGTGTTCACCGTGGCCGGCGCCACCTTCAGGAACCGCTCCAGGAAAATCTGGGTGTAGAAGAAGGCCGTGTACCAGACCGCCCCCTGGGCGCTCATGAAGGCGAACAGGGCCAGAAGCACGATCTTCAGATTGCCCCATTGGCCGAAGGCCTCGGCGAAGGGGGCCTTGGCCTCCTCGCCCGCGGCCTTGAGCCGTTCGAAGCTGGGGCTCTCGGCCAGCTTCAGGCGCATGAAGATGGAAATGGCCAGCAGGCCGGCCGAGACCAGGAAGGGCAGCCGCCAACCCCAGTCGGCGAAGGCCTCCTCGCCGACGATCCGGCGGGTGACCAGGATCACCACCAGGGCGCCGATCAGGCCGAAGGCGGCCGAGGTCTGGATCCAGCCGGTATATTCCCCGCGCCGGTGGTCCGGCGCGTGCTCGGCCACATAGATGGCCGCCCCGCCATACTCCCCGCCCAGCGCCAGACCCTGCAGGATGCGCAGCACGATCAGCAGGGCGGGGCCGATCAGGCCGGCCTGTTCGTAGGTGGGCAGAAAGCCGATGGCCAGCGTCGCGCCCCCCATCAGTGTCACCGTGATGAGGAAGGCGGCCTTACGGCCCACCCGGTCCCCCATGCGGCCGAAGATCAACGCGCCTAAGGGGCGGAAGGCGAAGCCGGCCCCGAACAGGGCCAGGGCCGCCACCAGGCCTGCGGTCTCATTCAGCCCAGCGAAGAAGTTCCGCGAGATGATCGTCGCCAGGGTCCCGAAGATGAAGAAGTCGTACCACTCGAAGGCGGTGCCGGCCGAGGAGGCCACCACCACGGTGCGCATGGATGGCGGCGATGCGCCCTCACCAGCTTGAGCGTCTGCGGCGTCCTGCGCCATGAGCGTTCCCCCGAACTCTTGTTTCGCCCAGGAGTAACACCGGTGCATGATCCGGCGGAAGGCGCGACCTTGCATCAGGGCGCGCTGGGAACCGCCCGTCCTGTGGCGTGTTCCCTTCAGCCACAGCGCCCGCGGCGCACTCTTTCGCGCAGAACCGCGATATAGTTTTTGGGCCCAACCGGCCGTTTCGGGGCGAATTCCCCTGATCGATCAGGGGAATCTCCGAGTTCCTGCCTCCCACGGGGGGCAAACCGGAACGGGGCTGTCGCAAAAAGTCGAAAAAGGCTGATTGACACTCTCGGGGGTGGCGACTAGATACGCCGCTCCTCGCC
>TARA_R100000935_G_scaffold27288_2_pt1 | contig 66178 bp, 69 predicted proteins | sample TARA_R100000935 | Tara Oceans TARA_R100000935 (sample SAMEA2621502) | marine metagenome | biome: marine biome (ENVO:00000447); feature: surface water layer (ENVO:00002042); material: "saline water (ENVO:00002010), including plankton (ENVO:xxxxxxxx)" | depth 5 m
CTGCCGCAACTTTTTAATTAGAGCTTCCAGATTGTTGAGGTAGAAGCCGCTATCTGGATTCTTACTTTCAGAAATAAGCGCATTTGCCATATAAACCAGTGAGGACCCGCCGCGCTCAAGGTACGAAGGCAACAACGCAAGAAATGTGTAATTTTTTGGAGCTCCATAAAATTGCTCAAATGCTTGTAAAAAACTCGCTTCGTAGTAGCTTGTATCTGCTACCAGATGTTTACTCGTTATACTTCCTGTAGTACCACTACTGCTGAAGGTTTTTTCAGGTTGCATTCCATTTGCAATTATTGTTTCCGTCTTAAAAAACTGAATGGGTAAAAAAGGAATCTCTTTTAGTTCTGAAATTTTCTCCGGGTTTACCTTTAGCAGCTGGCAAAACCTTCGGTATACTTCAACATGTTGGTATTGAAACTGAAACGTCTCCAATGCAACTTTTTTAAAATCGCTTTCAGAAGAAATAGTACTAAAATGGATCGGAAGTTTCAAAAATAGGGTGCTTGCTGAACTTCAAAAATAACACTATAAATTTGAAATTACTGCACTACGAGTTTTTCAGTTACCTGCAAATTGTTTTGTGTAATTTTCAAAAGATATATTCCGCTGTTGAGTTCTGAAATAGCTATACTCTCCATAGTACTAATGGTTTTAACCAACCTGCCTGTGCTGTCGTAGATGGCCACATTCATTTTGGAAACATGAGCTGAAATTATACTGAAAGTATCTCCGGTGACTGGATTTGGATAAATTTTAAAGCTATTCTGAGCAATTTCGGGCGTGTGTAAGATCACACCATTTACATCGTTTAGATTTCGCGATGTTAAGTAATACGTGCCGTTTCTATCTGTAATAATTCCTGCAATATTCACATTGTTTTCAGGTACTTTTAAGCCTAAGTAATCTGCTTCAAAAAAGGCAGCTCTAAAGGTAAACGTTCCGTTGGGGTTTAGCATTCCGTAAATCTGGTCTGCAATCCATGTAGTGTTTGTTGAAGCATCAATATCCACCCCTTGTACAATTTGAATAAATTCAGACTCAAAATCTTCTGGCGATGCATTTAGTTGAGTGATAGAGACCGCCTGCGGAATTACACTATTAAACTGCGAAGAAGCTGGCCCCGGATCACTTTCAGGGAGGAACTGCATCTGGCCATTAAACTCACTTAGTACTCCGGTAATTCCTGATATGCCATTTTCTATACTGTACTTGGTTGTAATAATACCCTCTGGATCGTCTATTAAAATAGCGGCTGTGCTATCTTCAATAAATTTTTGGTTTCTTAAACTTTGTTGAAATGTGAGCACAACTTCTCCTGTTAGCGTATAGGTTTCGCCTAAGATACCAGCCCTTAATTGAGCAATGGTTTCAACCTCTCCAGAAGGTTCACAAGCAACTGTAGTAATAGTGGTGTCTACAGAACAACGTATGCTTGAAACGTTTACGGTGATCATGGTGTTTTCTTCCACTTCGGAAACAAGGATGGTTCCTGTTTCGTTAGTTGTGGGGTCATCTCCTCCAACGATTCCTGTTCCGGTTGTAATACTAATAGTAAAAACTTCAGTACTACCCCCTTCAAAATCCAGCATAACAGTAGTAGTATCAATGCCAGAAGTAGTAGTATCGCAGGTACTGTCTGTTGCTGAAATTTCAAAGTTGCAGGAGGCACAGAAATTTTCAGAATCTAGTGTTGCAAGAGCCGTGCAGTACATTCCATCTGCCATTCGTTGAAGAGATTCTAGTTCGCTATTGTTGTTGAGGTCTTCGTTATATTGTGTGATTTCACCCAGGCCTACTAACAAATCGGTATCGTCTGGCTCTCCTTTTGCGTATACCAGAGCCGCTACAAGGTTTTTTGTTGTAGGAGGGGTTTCGTTTGGGAAATCTGCGGGAACTCCAAAATACAAAGCCACTGCATCGGGACCATTTTGTATCCTATTGCTGGCTCCCAGAGCAATGTCTACCCCAGGCACGTTGTTGTCTCCAATAATTAGAAGCCCGTTACTATCTGTGGTAAAGCCGTTGAGGTTTATTACGTTATAACTTCCGTTTACGGGATGGTTCCCGTTAAATAAAACAACTACCATTCCGTCCAGGGGAGTGTTTGGCGGGTTGGTTTTTAGTTCAATAAATTCTAGGGTGTCGGTTCCGTCCTGGTCGGCATCCAGTTCGTTAATAAAATACTGGGGTCCTTGTCGTGTCTGGCTTATCCCTATGGCTGTAAATAGGAATGCCAGGAGCATAATTTTTCTCATATCGCAAAAAGAATTGCGGGGAGCCACTACAAATATAACCAAAAAGCTACTTGTATTCAGTGTATTAAATTTTGGTGGACCAATAGGTTATTCAAAAACATAGAAAGAGGTATACAGTGTTACCTAATCGTTAACAATTGTGTGGCAGATATACCATATTTGGTATTTGTAGTATCTTTAACTTTTTGATAATAAATTGGTAAAATGAAAAAGAAAAACATCAAGATCTTACTAGTTGACGACGAGCCGGACATCCTGGAAATTGTAGGGTATAACCTTACTTCTGAAGGATACCAGGTATTCACTGCAGAGAATGGGATAGAAGCTATTGCTATTGCTAAAAAAGAAATCCCTCATTTAATAATTTTGGATGTTATGATGCCTGAAATGGACGGTATTGAGGCATGTGAAAAATTACGAAACATCCCGGATCTGTCCGAAACTATTATTACCTTTTTTACTGCAAGAGGTGAAGATTATTCGCAGGTAGCAGGTTTTGACGCAGGAGCAGACGACTATATAACCAAACCTGTAAAGCCAAAAGTGCTTATAAGTAAGGTAAAAGCACTACTTAGACGCTTTAAAGAGTCTTCTGGTGAGGATACTAATGTAAAATTGGGTAACTTGGTCATAAATAGGGAGGAATATAAAGTTGTTTTGGGCAAAGAAGAAATAGCACTTCCCAGAAAAGAGTTTGAATTATTAGCCCTTCTGGCATCAAAACCTGGCAAAGTCTTTAAACGCGAAGATATTCTGGATCGTGTTTGGGGTAATGAAGTTGTTGTGGGTGGCAGGACTATAGATGTGCATATTCGTAAATTGCGCGAAAAACTGGGTGATAATAAGTTTAAAACTGTAAAAGGAGTAGGGTATAAATTTGTAGTATAGTGGCAAAACCATTTAAGAAAACATATAAGTTTGCAGCGTACACCTCTACGTTTATCACGCTGTTTTTAACACTCGTAATGGGTGTTTTTTTGTATATGCAAGGCGCTACTAGTTATTGGTTTTTAATTGCTTTTGTAGTTATTTGTTACCTCTTCTCCTTTTTTATTATTCAATACCGGGTTCAGAAATTTATTTACAAACGGGTAGTTAAAATTTATGAGGATGTTCGGTTGTTGGATGCAGCTACATTTACTCCGAAACGAGTAACTACAGATATGGAAACACTCACCAGGGAGGTGGAGCGTTTTGCTGAAAATAAAAAACTAGAAATTGAATCCCTTAAAGTACGGGAGAATTACCGAAGGGAGTTTTTGGGGAACATTTCCCACGAATTAAAAACACCGTTGTTCACTGTTCAGGGGTATATTCTTACTCTTTTAGAAGGTGCTATGAAGGACAAATCGGTTCGAAAAAAATATTTACAGCGTGCCAATAAGGGGGTAGAACGCCTTATCTATATTATTAAGGATCTGGATATGATCACCAAACTGGAAGCGGGAGACCTTAATTTGCACGAAGAAGAATTTAATATTATTGAGTTAGTGGAGAATGTTTTTGATCTTTTGGAGATGAAAGCCACTAAAAAACGAATTACCCTTACCTTCGACGTAGAGTATACAGATAGCATTTTTGTGTTTGCAGACCGGGATCGTATTCAGCAAGTGCTTACAAACCTTATTGTAAATTCTATAAAATATGGTGTAAAAGATGGTACAACCGAGGTAAGCATTGAGGAATTTGTAAAAAATAAAGTGCTGGTACGAATTACAGACAATGGGGAAGGCATTGAAAAAGAATTCCTCACTCGTTTGTTTGAACGGTTCTTTAGAGTAGATAAGAGCGGGTCCAGAAAAGAAGGGGGCAGCGGATTAGGACTGGCTATCGTAAAGCACATCGTAGAGGCGCATAAGGAGAAGATTTATGTAGAAAGCCAGGTTGGAGTAGGGTCAGAATTTTCATTCACGCTCGAAAAGGCCAAATAGGTCTGAATAGTCTGCCCGTGCCGAAAACCCCTGTAAGCCTTTATACAAAGACACTTTTTTTAATTTTTTTTCTGTGAAATTTTCCTGTTTGCAACTGGGGACAATACCCTGTTCTTTCAATTTTTTAGCAAGGTACTTTTGCTCATACTGTCCTGGGGTAGGGATAAAAAATGCGGGTTTGTTAAGTACCGCCAGATCCATTAATGTTGTGTACCCGGAACGGGAAACTACTACCTCACTTTGGTTGATAAGCATTTCTAAACCTGCGGTTTCCAAATAATTATATACGCTAATTCCATTTAATACCTGCTTTGTTTTTTCTCCATGAACCTTCCCCTGTACTAGGGCAACTTTTTTTGCAGAACTGCTAAAGACTTCCATCAGTTTTTCTTCAAGCATAGTACGTTGGGGCTCAGGTCCAGAAAGTATGCAGAGGACATCAAATTTTTTTGGAAGGTCTTTTCTGGCCATTCGGCTTAAAGGACCAATGTATGTTATGGGTAGGTCGGTTTCGGTTAAATGTCCTAGCTTTCCACTCAGATTTATGGGGCCTGAGACATCTGGTACCCAGCATTCAGTAAAATTTTTGATGATCTTCTGGTGTATTTTACTACTGAAATAGGAGGTGTTGCCCGAAAGTACATTTAGTTGGTGCGTAAGAAATACAGAAGGTACTTTTTTGCTCAATACACCCATCCGGTTATCGCTTATAATGCCTTGAATTTTATTTTCGGCAACCAGTTGCTGGACCACTTTTTTTTCTGCCGTCATCGTTTTTTTTATATGTGGAAGTTTCAGTAGAAGTTTCCATTTAAAAAAACTTCCTTTTTTTGTGTAGGTAACGTCGTAGGCAGGAAGCTCGATATATGTTAATGTTGGAAACTCTTTTCTTAGTAATAAAAGTGCGGCGCCATCACTACCTAACAACACGTGGTATCCGTTTTTTATAAGTGAGCGTATAAGTGGGATACAGCGCGTGGCATGTCCCAAACCCCAGTGCAACGGGGCAACAAGTATGGTTTTCTTAGGTTTCAGCTGAAATTGTAGGTTGTATTAATTTTCTTCAAGGTAAAAAAACAAAACTAACTAGAATTCTCCCGAGTTATATTTCCTTAATTTTACCGAATTATTAAGCAACTGCTGAAAAATTATAAGTTTTAAAATATCCAAACCGTGGGAAGTAAAAACAAATTAAAACGCTTTAAAGAGAACGAAACTTTTGACAATGTTGTCCAACCAACAAGAGCTGAAGTGACCGATGGAACGTTCAGCTTAAAAGGAAACTGGAAAAAGGATTTCTTTAAAAATGAAAATCCGCTGGTATTGGAACTGGGCTGTGGAAAGGGAGAATATTCGGTAAACTTAGCACGTAAATATCCAGAAAAGAATTTCTTAGGAATAGATATTAAAGGAGCTCGATTCTGGAGAGGTGCCAAAACCGCTTTAGAAGAAGGAATGGATAATGTTGGTTTTTTGCGTACCCAGATAGAACTTGTTAATTTCCTGTTTGCTGAAAACGAAGTAGATGAAATCTGGATCACTTTTCCGGATCCACAGATTAAGTATAAGCGTACAAAACACCGGTTGACCAATCAGGAATTTTTAGACAAATACAAAAGCATTTTAAAACCTGAAGGCGTTGTACATCTAAAAACCGATAGCGAATTTATGCATGGGTATACCTTGGGGCTTTTACATGGGTTGGATGAAGACATTGAGTACGCGCATCACGACGTGTATGGCAATTCGCACTCTCCTGAAGAGGTGGTTTCAATTCAGACATTTTACGAGAGCCAATATCTCGAAGTAGATAAAAAGATTACATACATCCGGTTTAAATTCCGCAACAAATAATTGTATATTGACAGAGCAAACTAACCTTTAATGTCAGTATTCTTAAATTTTATTATTGGCTTTACAGCAGCACTTATTGGTGTAATTCCACCTGGTTTGCTTAATATGTATGCTGCCAAAGTAAGCGTTAATGAAGGCCGTAAGCGAGGATTAACCTTTTCTCTGGGGGTGTGTGTTACCGTAATGTTACAAACATACATAGCACTTATTTTTGCTCGCTTTTTAGACATGCATCCCGAGTATGTGGATATGCTCCAAAAGGTAGGATTGGGAATATTTATTTGCCTCACTATTTATTTCTTTTTTATTGCAAAAGACACTCGGAGAGAAATGCCAGAAGGGGTGGAAAAGCATTCAAAAACCAACCGGTTTTTCTCGGGAATGTTATTGGCACTACTCAATTTATTACCATTGCCCTATTGGTTGTATATAAGTATTACGTTTGCAGGTTTTGGGTGGTTCAGCTTTGGACATTTAGAGCTTTTGGCAGCTGTTTTAGCCTCTGGAGTAGGAACTTTTGCAATGCTGGCTATTTATGTATGGTTTTTCAGAAAACAACACAAACCCGAAAAAAAAGGAGTAAATATGAATTACATTATAGGGTTCATTACAGCAATCATTTCTGCGATTACCTTTTTTAAAATTTTCAACGATTTCTAACATGGCTGAGGCTGGTTTTTTTGAAAAAGTATATCAGGTTGCCGTTCAAATCCCGTACGGAAGAGTAACGAGCTACGGAGCCATTGCTAAATATGTAGGCGCGGCAGGGAGTGCGAGGATGGTTGGCTGGGCGATGAACGCTTCCGGAAAACATCCTAACGTTCCGGCACATCGTGTTGTAAACCGAAAAGGTCTTCTTACTGGCAAACACCACTTTCAAGGCACCAACCTGATGCAACAATTATTAGAAAGTGAAGGGGTGGAAGTTGTTGAAAACCAGATTCAGAATTTTGAAAGCCTGTATTGGGACCCAATGCTCCATTTACCTCCTTTCGAAACTGAAGGTTGAAGATATTATTACTACTTCCCAATTTTTAGAAATTTACAAGTACTAAGAAGTCACTATTCAACACCATTCTGAAAATATTTATCCAGCTATAAACCTTTTCAATCCATCTCTTTTCTAGTCTGAACCTTGCGCCGTATATTTGCAACTTAGAATCAATCTTAATAATGAAATTCAATAAACAGGATATTTTAAAAGCGTTAGAAAGTATTTCGCTTGCAGGAGAAGGAAAGAATATGGTGGAGAGTGGTGCCGTGCTTAACGTGATCACGTTTGCTGATGAGGTGGTCGTGGATATTAAAATGACTACCCCGGCAATGCACATAAAGAAACGTGCAGAACAGGACATTATCACTACAATTCAAGAAAAGGTTTCGAAAGATGCTCAAGTAAAAGTGAACATCAAAGTAGAAGCCCCAACCAAAAATGATGCTAATTTAATCAAAGGAAAACCAGTTCCAGGGATTAAAAACATCGTAGCGGTAGCTTCAGGAAAAGGTGGTGTAGGGAAATCTACCGTAACTGCCAACCTTGCGGTCACTTTGGCCAAAATGGGATTTAAAGTAGGAATCTTAGATGCCGATATTTATGGGCCGTCTATTCCGCTAATGTTCGATGTTTTTAATGAGCGTCCGCTTTCAGTAAATGTAGGAGGAAAGAGCAAAATGAAGCCCGTTGAAAATTACGGGGTAAAGGTCTTATCCATCGGTTTCTTTACTAAGCCCAACCAGGCAGTTATCTGGAGAGGTCCCATGGCTTCCAAAGCATTAAATCAATTAATTTTTGATGCAGACTGGGGCGAGTTAGACTTTATGTTATTGGACCTTCCGCCAGGAACAGGAGATATTCATTTAAGCATTATGCAGTCGTTGCCTATTACAGGCGCCGTTGTTGTGAGCACGCCACAAACCGTTGCTCTGGCCGATGCCAGAAAGGGAGTGGCTATGTTTCAGCAGGAAAACATACAGGTACCTGTGTTGGGAGTGGTAGAAAACATGTCGTATTTCACTCCGGAAGAGTTGCCTGACAATAAATATTATATCTTCGGAAATGGAGGTGCTAAAAACCTGGCTGAAGATCTTGAAATACCATTTTTAGGCGAAGTGCCTTTGGTACAAAGCATACGGGAAGCTGGCGATGTAGGTCGTCCGGCAGCCTTACAAACTGCCTCACCCATTGAAGCTGCTTTTGAAGAATTAACAAGGAATGTTGTTTCTGAAACTGTAAAAAGAAATGATACCTTGCCACCCACCGAAGCCATTAAAATAACAACCATGGCTGGCTGTAGTGCCGTTAAAAAATAAATTATGGAAATACTCACCTTACACGATAAAATTGAAGCTGCTCTGGAGGAAATACGCCCTTTTTTGCAAAATGATGGCGGTGACATAAAGTTACTTTCTGTTGAGAACGATAAAATTGTAAAAGTACAATTGCAAGGTGCTTGTGTAGGTTGTTCTGTAAACCAGATGACCTTAAAAAGCGGGGTGGAAATGACCATAAAAAAACACGCGCCCCAGATTGAACAAGTAATAAATGTAGAGGGGTAAGTTAAACTGTAAAAGTATCTTTCGCAAATATGATGCGGAGTTGAAATATGATAAAAACCGATATTCTTATTATTGGCGCAGGACCAACAGGATTATTTACCGTCTTTGAAGCAGGCTTACTAAAACTAAAGTGCCATCTAATTGATGCGTTACCGCAACCTGGCGGACAATGTTCTGAAATTTATCCTAAGAAACCCATTTATGATATTCCTGCCTTTCCAGAAATTTTGGCTGGCGATCTGGTGACTAATTTAATGAAACAAATTGAACCTTTCCAACCAGGATTTACCCTGGGAGAACGGGCACAGACCATTAAAAAACTGGAAGATGGTACGTTTATAGTAACTACAAATAAAGGTACAGAACACCAAGCGCCAGTAGTTGCTATTGCTGGGGGGCTGGGAAGTTTTGAGCCTCGTAAGCCTCCCATTACTAATATTTCAGCCTATGAAGATAAAGGAGTAGAGTATATTATCAGAGATCCCGAAGTGTACCGTGGTAAAAAAGTAGTTATTGCCGGTGGGGGAGACAGCGCATTGGATTGGAGTATTTTCTTAACTGATGTTGCTGAAAGTGTAACCCTTGTGCACCGCAGGAATGAGTTTAGAGGGGCTCTGGATTCAGTTGAAAAAGTACAAGAATTGAAAAATTCCAGAAAGATTGAACTTATTACTCCAGCCGAAATTATTGACGTTGTTGGGGAAGAAAAAGTACAAGGTGTCTCCATTAAAAGAGGTGCTGAGGTTTCTAATAAAGAATGTGATCATTTTATTCCGCTCTTTGGACTCGCTCCGAAATTGGGCCCTATAGCCGATTGGGGACTGGAAATTGAAAAAAATGCCATCAAAGTAGATAACACCCTGGATTACCAAACAAATATTCCAGGCATTTACGCTATTGGCGATGTGAATACCTATCCGGGTAAATTGAAACTGATCTTATGTGGTTTCCACGAAGCAACACTTATGTGCCAAAGTGCCTACCAGCGTATTTTTCCGGACAAACGGTATGTAATGAAATATACCACTGTTGGGGGTGTAGAAGGCTTTGATGGAAGTAAAAAAGAAGCCCCTAAAGCTGTTGTAAAATCTATAAATTAAGTTGAAAGACATCACCATTTACATAACAGACCGAAACGGAAAAACCCACGAAGTTCTTGCTCCTACAGACATGAATATGAACCTTATGGAAGTGATTCGTTCTTTCGAATTGGCTGAAGAAGGAACCATAGGGGTTTGTGGCGGCATGGCCATGTGTGCCTCCTGCCAGTGTTATGTGGAAAGCGATCACGCACTACCTGAAATGAGTTATGATGAAGATTTAATGTTGGCTGAAGCTTTTCACGTCGAAGCAAATAGCCGATTGGGGTGCCAGCTATTTATGACAGAAGCATTAGAAGGTTTAAAAGTTACGCTTGCCCCAGCTGAAGGCTAATTTACTGCTTGTTTTGCTTTAGTGAACAGCCTTTCTACAAATAATTTATACGCTTTCCCTGAAGGATGTAGTCCGTCGTTTGCTACCAAATCAGGATCTTCAAGACCTCTTCTCGTAATATCTGTAATGTTTTGAAAGGTAACTCCTTTTTGTCTGGCTATTTGCTCAGCAAAAGCATTGTATTGGTCTATTTCTTCTGAAATCTGCTGTGCATTGCCATTATTCTCTCCAAATGGAGTAAAGGCATAATCCGGAATTGAAACTACTATGACACTGTTTTTATCTCCTTTTGCAAACTCGATTGCCATATCTAACAACCTTGGAAATTCTTCCTCATAAATCGAAAATGGCTTCCCTTGAAACTGATTGTTTACTCCAATGAGCAAAGTAACCAGATCATACTCTGAAGTCGGATTCTGGCTTTCAATTGCATTTAATAAATTAGTGGTGGTCCATCCTGTGCGCGCAATAATTTTATAAGCCCCTGTTTCATTCAAACTTTTACTCAAGGAATCCTGTAATTGGAATGGAAAATTTTCTGTAGCTGCAACACTTTCGCCAATAGTATAACTATCGCCAAGGGCTAAATAGTTGAATTCTGCTTCGGCATGAGGTGCAGTAGTATTTTCTTCAGAATTGGAACACGATAGAAACCCAATAAAGAAAAATAAGGGTAAAACGTATATAGCAAATAGTGGTTTCATATATAAAAGTACGGTATTTAGTTTGATTCGGTTTTATAGGAGCTCAGCTTTTGTGGTCCTTCCAATAGTCTTCGAATTACTTTTAAGGTTCCATCTTCTGTAGTGGCAATGTGCCATTTTATGAGTGAAATAGCTCCTTTTTCAATCTCTAATCCTGTAATACTTCTGGGGTGTACACAGCTTCCGTCGTTGAAATAGGCAATATCGCCTGGTTCAGGAAAACGAGGGCGATGGGTGTGACCTGTGATGGTAAACAGGTTGTCATTTTCAATAATCCATCGTTTGGTACGACGTTCCACCTTAATGAGTTCTCTGTAGTTTTTGGCTGGACTGGTAGGATCGCCGATTCCAAAAATTTGTAATTGCCGCCAAAGGGCCCGCACCATAAAGCGGTTAAATTTCCAGCCTACATAATTCATCCATTCTGCTTGATGCCCATGTGCCATAAAAATTTCTTGTCCTGTGGTTTCATGTTGCAACAGCAAGCCCTCTGTAAAGCTAACGCCGGGAAACAGTGGCTCCTCTTTTCCTGTAATTTTATTGAAGTAGCTATGCAGGTTCTTCTCCACAAAACGTTTGTTCTTATAAACCATGTCGTGGTTGCCAACAACCTGGTGAAGCCTCTTTTCTTGAAAGAAAAGCTTCAGAAGATCAAACACATTTTTATGTGCTTCGAGTATTTCCTTGAACTCTATATTCTCCCAAAGTTCGTCGCCATCACCTAATTCACAATACGTGAAACCTTCATTGTAATAATACTTTAAGGCGTGGAAGTAGATGTTTCGGTTGTTGGCAAACTCATCTGCAAAGCTATTGTCCCCGCGGTGACAATCGCTGAAGATGATAAATTTTGAAGCGTCATTAAAAGAAATACGCTTTGCTGTATCATAAGCCCTACTGAACCTTTTACGGGAAGACATTCGTTTTTTGTTTCCCTAAAGATACAATTTGAGAAGTAGTTACGCTAGAGCTGGTGCGGTGATTTCTTCTAAAATACCATCCCATAGCTGCTTGCGAATTTCCAGAGCTTCTACGGAAGTGTTACCTACTTCCTGCCATTTTTCCTCGGTATCACAAAGCTGTTTTACCATTTCCAGTGCCATGGGACCGTGTTCATCTCCGTCTAGTTCAATATGGCGGTCGAAGTAATATTTAAACTCTCTTAAATCTTCTTCAGGGAACTGTTTTTGAACTTTTGTAATTAGTGCAGTGAACATTTCAGGAATTAAGTCTTCGCGTCCGAAGGTGAATGCAGCAGCAATACAATGTAGTTTTCCGCTTTCAATGGTTTTAAATGTAAATTCTAAAAACTTTTTAGCAGTAGCTGGAAGCGCTGCAAATTTGATTGTATCCTCAATGGTTTTAGTGCTTGAAGTGCATTGTGTTACAAAATTTTCAACGTAGGTTGTATTTGCTCCAGCTTTTTTCATGGCATCCAAATACATTTCAAAATGACTTTGGCGCTCACCTTTTAGGTTTATGTCAGTTTCTTCTGCTAAAACAATCTCGTTAATAAGGTATCGTGTTTCCGGATTGCCCACGGGTTTCCATGGTAAGGTTGTACAGGTAAGTCCTTGCTGTAATGCTTTCAGTAATGACATAAAATCCCATACGGCATACACATGATGCTCCATAAAAGTCCGAAGGTGCTTAGGGTGTTTAATTTCGCTATAAAGAGGATGCGCAATTAATTGTTGCTGAAGGGGGGCAATAGTATTTTCGACTTGGGATATCATACTTCAATTTTTTTGCAAAAATAAAAAGGCTTCACATTGCTGCGAAGCCTTTTTTAAAACTTTAAGTTTTTTTATTTAAAGGCATTTAACCCGGTAACGTCCAGTCCTGTAATTAACAAGTGGATGTCGTGAGTACCTTCATAGGTTATAACGCTTTCCAGATTCATCATATGGCGCATAATTGGATATTCGCCTGTAATTCCCATACCGCCTAACATTTGTCGTGCTTCACGGGCAATTTTAATGGCCATATCTACATTATTTCGTTTTGCCATGGAGATTTGCGCAGACGTGGCTTTGTCTTCGTTCTTTAGCTGTCCAAGGCGTAATGCGAGCAATTGTGCCTTGGTAATTTCAGTGATCATTTCGGCTAATTTCTTTTGCTGTAATTGAAATCCGCCAATAGGTTTTCCAAATTGAACACGTTCTTTGGAATATCTCAAAGCAGTATCGTAACAATCCATGGCTGCTCCAATAGCACCCCAGGCAATACCATAACGGGCACTGTCCAGACAACCTAAGGGTGCTCCTAAACCAGATTTGTTAGGTAATAAATTTTCTTTAGGAACTTTTACATCCTGAAAAATAAGTTCACCCGTAGCCGAAGCTCTTAAGGACCATTTGTTATGAGTTTCAGGAGTGCTAAAGCCTTCCATACCGCGTTCTACAATTAAACCGTGAATACGTCCCTCTTCATTTTTTGCCCAAACCACAGCTACATCGCAAAATGGTGAGTTGGAAATCCAAAGTTTAGCACCATTTAATAAGTAGTGATCTCCCTTGTCTTTAAAACTGGTTACCATACCGGCAGGGTTACTTCCGTGGTCTGGTTCGGTCAGTCCAAAAGAACCCATCCATTCACCAGTAGCCAGTTTTGGAAGGTATTTATTGCGCTGGTCTTCGTTTCCGTATTTCCAGATAGGATACATTACCAAAGACGATTGCACAGAGGCGGTAGATCTTACACCACTATCGCCACGTTCTATCTCCTGCATGAGTAAACCATAACTAATTTGATCTAATCCTGCACCGCCATATTGCTCTGGAATATAGGGTCCAAAAGCGCCAATTTCTGCCAGTCCTGGAATGATGGATTTTGGGAATTCAGCTTTTTGTGCGGCTTCTTCAATAATGGGAGATACATCACGCTTAACCCAGGCTCGGGCTGCATCACGTATTAATTTATGTTCTTCGGTTAAAAGATCGTCTATGTTATAATAATCGGGAGCTTCAAATAAATCAGGTTTCATGTACTTTTTATTTAGGTATACAAAGGTAAAACTCACAAGTTGAAAGACCTACATTTTAAGATAAAAATCCTTTACTAAATCTCTGTATTCTTTTGTGTATAGATGTCTTTTGGTTTCTAGAACCAATGTTTCCAAAGAGGGGTTGTTCTTCTGAAATGTAAACTCCAGCAGGCTTCTTTTTTCTTCGGAAGTTGGCGTGCCTTTAACGGTGCATATTCGTTTTGGGAACAGGTTGCTTTTTGCAGCAATTTCAATAAAATGAGTTTCTTCTTTCTTTGGAAGTATTACAGCAAAAGTTCCGTTTTCTGAAAGTAAGTGTGAAGCACTAATTGCCAGATGATCAAACGGAAGAGCATCTGTAAAACGCGCAATATCTCGTGCGCTGTTTTCGGATTTAAAATTTTCGGAGTAAAAAGGAGGGTTAGAAATGATTAGATCGTAAGTTTCTTCAATTTCAGAAACAAACTCCTGAATTGAGGCATGGTAGCAAAATAACCGGTCTGCCCAGGGTGAGTTTTCAAAATTCTCAGTGCATTGCTCGTAGGCATCGTTGTCAATTTCTATGGCGTCTATAGTTTCAGCCAAGGAGCGTTGTGCTAGTTGCAAGGAGATAACACCTGTGCCAGCGCCAATGTCCAGAATACTTTGTGGAGAGTTTTCTATGGAAACCCAGGCGCCAAGGAGTACGCCATCGGTACCGACTTTCATGGCGCAGCGCTCTTGTGCCACTGTAAATTGTTTGAAGTTGAAGGGCTTATTTGCCATTAGAGGTACAAATCTATCAATCCTTCAGGGGTTTCTAAGTGCAGGATCTTGCTATCTCGATCTACCTTTTTTATAATTTCGTCATTAATAGGGACCAAAATTTCTTTGCCTTGAAATTCTATTTCAAATAAATGTTGTGCAGTGCTGTCATTTACGCTCGCAACAACCCCTAAATCTCCAAAATTTGCATCCAGTACTTTAAAGCCGATAATTTCATGGTAGTAAAACTTATTGCCGGAAAGTTTTGGCAACAGGGAAAGAGGGAGAAATAATTCGGTGCCAAGAAGGGCGTCTGCGTCTGCTTCAGTTGTAACTTCTTCAAATTGTACGCGCAGCAGCGTAGATTTATGTAACGAAAGTTTTTCAATAAAAAATGGAATCAGGTTTTTGTGTTGTTCCACAAAAACCGATTCCATTTCTAAAAATTGCTCGGGATCATCAGTATCTAGCTTTACTAGTAACTCCCCCTTAAAACTGTATTTTTTTACGATTTTGCCAACGAAGAAACAGTCCTTCTTTTGCATATCGTTCAGTTTTATTCTTCTTCTTTTGTAGCTTCTTCAGTCCCTTCGGCCGCAGCTTCAGTTCCTTCTGCAGCTTCAGCAGTTGCTTCAGCTTCTTCTTCTACAACTTCTTCTGGTTGTGCTTCAGCAATACGTGCTTCATTCACTTTTTTCTCTGCTGCAAGGGCTTCCGCTTTTGCTTTTTCCTGTGCATCAGATAACTTTCCTTTTTTAGCATCAACTGCTTTTCCTTTATCCTCTAACCAAGCGTTGAATTTTTCTTCTGCTTGGGCTTCGGTTAAAGCACCTTTGGCAACACCACCCGCTAAGTGCTTTTTAAGCATTACTCCTTTGTAAGAAAGAATTGCTCTGGCAGTATCGGTTGGTTGTGCACCATTTTGTAACCATTGCACAGACTGGTCTACATCCAGCTCAATTTGTGCAGGGTTTACGTTTGGATTGTAGATACCTAACTTCTCCAGGTATTTACCATCTCTTTTCGCGCGGGCATCTGCCGCTACGATCCAGTAAAAAGGCTTTCCTTTTTTACCGTGTCTTTGTAATCTAATTTTTACAGGCATAAAATTAATTTTTGAGGTTCACGACCTCGATTTATAATTAAGGACGGCAAAGATAGTATATTTTTGACATGAAAGTAGTTAGATAGAACTTTTATTTTATATTTGTGCATTAACCTACAAACTTTTTACCCCATGAAAAAGTATTTATTGCTAGTATGTGTTGCATGCACACTTGTTGCTTGCGAAGATGTAGAGGAAAACTCTCCGGCATTTCAAGGAAACTTAGACAATGTATTTTATAAATCCCTGGACGCTCAGGCTACCCTTGCAGACGATGGCTCAATTTCAATAGTTGGAGCAACTTCAGACCAGCAAATTACGTTGGTATTATCTGTTTTTCAAGGCGGTAGTTTTATGTTAAATAGTGGCAATGGCCATCAGGCTTTTTACGAAGATGGCTCCGGACAACTCTATTCTACCGAAAATGGTGGTGACGGAGTCGTTAATATTACCGGAAGGGGTGAAGAAGGAGGGGTTGAGTATTTATCGGGTGATTTTAACTTTAATGCCATTTTACCTGGTGTTGATACTGTTACTGTGGATAGAGGGTTGCTTTTTAAAGTGCCGGTAATATCCGGTACAATTGAAGACCCTACAAACCCTAGTGATCCTAACCAGGATGGTGCTTTTGTTGCTGAAATTGATGGCGAACTCTTCGATCCCTCTACTGTGGTAGCTACTACAACCGATACTTCTATTGTAATTATTGGTGCTTTAGGAGATAATACGATACAGCTTGTCATACCTTTAGATGCAGAACCTGCGTCACAGGCTATTCCGGGAGCTGGTTTTAATGCTAGTTATTTTATCGCTGGTGATGAAGAGCAGGCAATTAGCGGTGCTATTAGAGTGGTTACCCACGATATGACAGCTCAAGGCATCTCAGGAACTTTTAATTTTATGACTGAAAATCACCAAATTTCTTTAGGACAATTTAATATAGATTATTAATCTATTGAAAATAGATGCAGTAAAGACCGATGGAAACATCGGTCTTTTTTTTTGACATTAGCTCAAATAGCGTTAAACCTTGTTAAAGCCCGTTAAGCTTGGGTTAAATACTTGCCAGTGCCTAACTTTACTGGTATATTGAGGTATATCGAAAAAGAGAAAACAAGGCTTCTAACTTCGATTGTCGTTAAAAATAGCTTTGCACATTTAATAGAAAAGAAGATATGTATACCGATAAAATGTCAAATAAATTAAACGAATTATTAACCAAGAATTACGACGCTGAAGCAGGCTATAAAAAAGCCGCAGAAATCGTTGAAAATCCGAAACTGAAACAATTCTTCGAGACAGAAGCGCAAGTCCGTTACGATTTCGGTCACGAACTAAAAACCGAAATCCGTAATACAGGCGGAACTCCAGAAAAAGGAACGAGCGTTCAAGGTGATGCTCACAGAGCCTGGATGAGCATAAAAGATACTTTTACCTCGAATGATGAGGAAAATATCCTTGAAGAAGTAAAGCGTGGTGAAAAAACGGCTGTAAACGAATATCAGGAAGTGATTTCAGATACAACCTTACCGCCTACAACCAAATCGATCTTGACTAAGCAAGTGTCTAACATTGAAAACACTTTGCAAAACGTGAAGAATTTTGAAACCATTGTAGCCTAATTCAATCAAAATAAACCTGATAAAGACCGAAAGTAATTTCGGTCTTTTTTATTTTTTACCATCAATGTTCTCAGCTTTTTCCTGCTTATCTCTATTTAGAATTGTAAGTCGTACCCCAAATTGAAATACCAAATAATTAACTTTGTTAAACGAGTCTGCAATCAAGTCTGGCGCATTTATATTCAGGCGATCTGTGCGCAGTTCGGCTCTGCTAAAAATTTGAAAACTCTTGCCTAAATTATACTCCGCTTCAATTCCGGCCCAATAGGTTGTAAAGCTCTCAGTAAATTTTTCACCACTTGCTTTATTTTTATAAATCCCAAAGCCAATTCCTGCATTTCCAATAAACCAAAAGTCTCCAGCTTCCAAAATACGATACCCGCCAACAAGATTAAGGTTAGAGATATTGCCACTGTTGTAGGCTCCTGTAAATTCACTGTCGGTAACCGAATAATGAAAACTTTCCACACGTACTCCAAGCTGAAATCTATCCTTGACAACTTTCTGAAATTCGAAAGAAAGTCCACCATCTACTTCAGTACCTTTATTTATAAAGCTATCTCCAATAGGAGCAGGTCTCAGATAAGAAAGGCTAAAAAACCCAACACGTTCGTATTCTTTGCTTTTTTTTGAGGGGTCTTCTTGCCCAATACAAATAGAAGAGCAAAAAAGAAATGCCAGTACTGTATTCTTAATATTCAAATTCATAAGAGTTGGTTGTGTTGTTCAGCGGAATTTCCACTATTGTTTCTTCTCCGGTTTCTCCAATTTGGTAGATAAACTTTACGGGTGTTTCTTGCAGTGATTCAATTTGTGTGGTAAATGTGGTTTTGCCATTGGGCCCTAATTCCCCTGAAAAATTCACAGATTCGTAACAACGCAGGGTGACATCATCTGGAAGTATGTTTGTTAATTGGATATCGCAAAACGTGTCTTCGTATACAAACGTGTAAAAAAGGGTAGGTGCTTCAGGAGTATTTTTGGTAAGCGAGATATTTAAAAAACCTATAGGTTTTAATACGGCTTCACCTATTGAAAAATTGTTAGCAGCTGTATTAAAGGCGAGATAATTCAGCTTGCTTACCGTAGTGTCGGTTTCCTTGTTAATGGAGAGTGTCATTATTTCGTCGCTGCTTTTAAGTGATACAAACGAAAAAGCACCCGAGGCATCTGTGAGATCCTGACCTAAAATTCCAGAATTTTCAGAAATGGAAACGTCGGTATTTACAACTGGAGTGCCGTTTTCAAGTGTTACAAAACCTTCCGCGTAGAGCCTTTCGTTTTCAATAATATCCAGGTCGTCGCCTGGGCAACCCATTAACAATGGGGTGAGAAGTGCTACTAAGAATATCTTTTTCATAGAGATGCTTTTGCACGAAGATACAAGACTGCCAAGATAGTTGCTTCTATAATTGTTACCAATTTGTTACTTCCTGTGAACAACTCTTTACAACTTTCCCAAAAGCTTCGGAGGAGTTTTTTTATTTTTGAATTTGCTCAGTCACCTTACTTTTGTTCTGGCGATAACTCGTAATTCGTACCTCGTATTTCCAAATTTTAGTTTATGTTTTTAATCTTCGATACCGAAACCACGGGACTGCCCCGTAACTGGAACGCTCCCTTAACCGATAGTGACAATTGGCCACGCTGTATACAAATTGCCTGGCAGTTGCATGATGCGATGGGAAATGTGATCGAGCATGAGGATTACCTCATTCAGCCGGACGGTTTTAATATCCCCTTTGATGCTGAAAAAATTCACGGAATTTCAACCGAACTGGCCGAAAAAGAAGGAATTCCGCTTGCTGAAATGCTACAGAAATTTTCAGCAGTATTAGAAAAAACAAAATTCATTGTAGGGCAAAATGTTGGGTTCGATCTTAATATTATGGGAGCCGAATTTCTTCGTTTGAATGAAGAAAATGTACTTCCTGATTTTCCGGTATTAGACACCTGTACCGAAACTACCGCACAACTGTGTCAGATCCCAGGAGGACGAGGTGGAAAATTTAAACTGCCTACCCTTTCAGAATTACACCAGTTTTTGTTCGACACTTCTTTTGCTGAAGCCCACAACGCTACTGCAGATGTGGAAGCAACTACCCGTTGTTTCTTTGAACTGGTGCGCCGTCAAATTTTCACGGTTGAAGAACTGGATGTACAACCCGATTATTTCGAGAATTTTTCTGAAGAAAACCCGAAGGAAATCGAGCTCATTGGTCTGGAACATATAAATCTGAAGGCAGCTTCGGAAGCCATCCGAAAAGAACTCGAAGCCAAGACCGATACTCAGGAAATCTCTTCCGAAGAACTCGCAGAGAATATTGAAGTGCTGGAAGATGCCCCGTTTGCACACCTGCATAACCACTCTCAGTTCTCCATTTTACAATCTACCGCCAGCACCCAAGATTTGGTGAATGCCGCTATTGCCGACAATCAACCCGCCGTTGCGATTACCGATACGGGAAATATGATGGGTGCTTTTCATTTTACTAGAGCGGTAAATACGCACAACGCTGGCCTTCAGAAAAAATACGAAGAAGACCTTAAAGCGTATGAAGAATTTGATGACACCGCAACCGATTTCGAAGGCAAAGTCCCCGATAAACCTGAACCACCACAAGAATTAAAAGCGATTGTAGGGTGTGAGTTTTTTGTGTGCGACGACCATACCAACAAGTCGCAAAAGGACAATGGCTACCAGATAGTATTGCTCGCAAAGAATAAAAAAGGGTATCACAACCTGGCAAAAATGTCCAGTATAGCCTATACCGAGGGCTTTTATTACGTGCCTAGAATTGACCGTGAAGTCATTAAAAAATACAAGGAAGATGTGATGGTGCTTTCAGGAAGTATGTATGGCGAAGTGTCAAGCAAAATACTGAACATTGGTGAAAACCAGGCTGAAGAAGCTGTTTTATGGTGGAAAGAGACCTTTGGAGAAGATTTCTATCTGGAAATTATGCGTCACGATCAGGAAGATGAAGACCGGGTGAATGATACGTTGATCGCTTTCAGTAAAAAGCACGATGTAAAATTGATTGCGGCGAACAACACCTATTATATCGACAAAGAAAACGCCAATGCGCACGATATTTTATTATGTGTTAAAGATGGCGAAAAGCAAGCGACACCTATTGGTAGAGGGCGCGGATACAGATACGGATTGCCCAATCAGGAGTATTATTTTAAGTCGCAGGAGGAGATGAAGGCCTTGTTCAAGGACTTGCCGGAAGCGATTTCAAATATCTCAGAAGTCGTTGCGAAGATCGAATCCTACAGTTTGCAACGGGATGTACTCCTTCCAAAGTTTGATATTCCAGACGAATTTAAAGTAGCCGAAGACGAAGCAGACGGCGGAAAGCGTGGTGAAAACGCATACCTAAAGCATTTAACCTTCAAAGGAGCTGAAAAACGGTATGGTGAAATTACTCCTGAAATTGAAGAACGCCTTAATTTTGAGCTGGAAACCATTGAAAACACGGGTTATCCGGGATATTTCCTAATTACAGAAGACTTTATCCGCGAAGCCCGTAAAATGGATGTTTCGGTAGGACCGGGACGTGGGTCGGCAGCGGGGAGTGTGGTTGCCTACTGTCTTTGGATCACCAATATTGATCCTATTAAGTACGACCTGCTTTTTGAGCGTTTCTTAAATCCGGATCGTGTGAGTATGCCCGATATCGATATCGACTTTGACGACGAAGGCCGAAGCCGTGTGATGGACTATGTAATTAAAAAATATGGTGCCAATCAGGTAGCACAGATCATCACCTACGGAACCATGGCAGCCAAAAGTTCTATTCGAGATACCGCGCGAGTGCTTGATTTGCCGCTTGGCGATGCCGATAGAATTTCGAAGCTCATTCCAAATATGACGAAGCTGAACAAGATCTTCAATATGAGTGATCAGGAACTTCGGTCTAAATTCAGAAGTGATGAATTGCCTAAAGTAAATGAGCTGCTGAATCTTTCCGAAGGTAGCGATCTGGAGGCCGAAACAGTAAACCAGGCGAAGATCCTGGAAGGTTCGGTTCGAAATACAGGGATTCACGCCTGTGGGGTGATCATTACCCCAAGCGACATTACCAATTTTGTACCCGTAGCCACCGCTAAGGACAGTGACCTATATGTCACCCAGTTCGATAACTCCGTAGTAGAAAGTGCCGGGTTGCTGAAAATGGATTTTCTGGGCTTAAAAACTTTGACGCTCATTAAGGACACGGTAAAACTGGTAAAACATAAGCACAATGTAGATTTAGATCCCGATGAGTTTCCATTGGACGATGAAAAAACCTATGAGTTGTTCCAGCGTGGGGAGACGGTAGGGATCTTTCAGTATGAAAGTGCCGGGATGCAGAAGTATATGAAGGAGCTAAAACCAACCGTTTTTGCAGATCTTATTGCAATGAACGCCTTGTACCGTCCGGGTCCGTTGGAGTACATCCCAAGTTTTATCCGAAGAAAAAATGGGGAAGAAGAAATAGACTACGATCTTCCTGCAATGGAAGAATACCTACAGGAAACTTACGGAATTACAGTCTATCAGGAGCAAGTGATGTTGCTTTCGCAGAAGCTGGCCGATTTCAGTAAAGGTGATGCCGATGTCCTGCGAAAAGCGATGGGGAAAAAGCAAAAAGCGGTACTCGATAAAATGAAGCCGCGTTTTATTGATAACGCCTCTGCTAAAGGCCACGATGCCGAAAAACTGGAAAAGATATGGAAGGATTGGGAAGCCTTCGCAAGTTATGCCTTTAACAAAAGTCACTCTACCTGCTATGCGTGGATCGCCTACCAGACCGCCTACCTAAAAGCCCATTACCCTGCAGAATATATGGCCGCAGTGCTTAGTAATAACATGAGCGATATTAAACAGGTGACCTTTTTTATGGAAGAGTGCAAGCGAATGGGACTGGAAGTGTTAGGGCCGGATGTAAATGAATCTTTTTACAAATTCACAGTAAACGATCGTGGTGCCGTACGTTTTGGCATGGGTGCTGTAAAAGGAGTGGGTAGTGGTGCTGTAGCAACCATTGTGGAACATAGAAACGATGGAAAATACAAATCGATTTTCGATCTGGCGAAGCGTGTAGATTTACGAAACGCCAATAAAAAAGCCTTTGAAAACCTGATTCTGGCAGGGGGATTTGATAGTTTCGACCAGCACCGTGCGCAGTATATGCATGACGAGGGTGATGGGGTGAAGTTTTACGAAAAGGTGGTAAAGTTTGCCCAAAAATATCAGGAGACGCAAAATAGTAGTCAGGTGAGTTTGTTTGGGGATGCCAGCGACGTACAAATTGCCGAACCCCAGGTGCCACCTTGTGAGGAATGGGGCACCATGCAAAAGCTGAAACAGGAAAAGGAAGTGGTAGGGATCTATATCTCCGGTCACCCGCTGGACGACTTTAAAGTAGAAATGAAAAATTTTACCAATTGCAAGGTGTCCAACTTTAATACTCTGGAAAAGTATGTAAACCGTGAACTCTGTTTTGGAGGTATTGTAAGTGATGTACAGCACCGCGAAAGCAAAGCCGGAAAAGGTTGGGCCATTTTTACGGTAGAAGATTATGAAGACAGTTACGAGTTTAAGATCTTTGGAGAGGAATACCTAAAATGGCGCCATTTCCTTATTCCTAACAGTTTTATCTACGCCCGTGTGTTTGTAAAAGAGGGCTGGACCAACCGCGACACGGGTAAAAAAGGGGACCCACGTTTGCAATACACTTTTATGCAAATGTTGCACGACGTGATGGATAACCAGGCGAAAAAGCTCACCATACAAATGCCCGTGCAGGATTTACAAGACGGCAAAATAGAACGCCTAAAAGAGTTGTTTAGCTACCATAAAGGAGACCAAAAGCTGTTTTTTACCATTTACGAAGTAGAAGACAAAGTAAAGCTACAAATGCCCAGCCGTACGCATAAAATTAAAATTTGTAATGAACTATTAGAAGAGTTGCAACTGGATGGGGTGAAGTATCGGTTGAATTAGGGAAATATCTATTTTGGGAGATAAGAAAAAATATATTCGTGATAAACGCTCCCCGAAGCCACTAAATGAAGTGGTTTCTAAGGTTATGAGCGCTAATAAGGATAGTAATACCAAACCGGAAATTACAATTCGAAAAGCTTTATGGAAAAATGGCATTAGAGGATATAGGCTTCATTGGAAAAAAGTCCCTGGTCGCCCAGACATTGCTTTCCCTTCTAGAAAGATTGCAATTTTTATAAATGGTTGCTATTGGCACAGGTGCCCCAATTGTAATCCTTCCACCCCTAAAACTAATGTTGAATTCTGGAAAAATAAATTTAAAAAAAATAAAGAAAGAGATAATCGAAAAATAAAGGAGCTAGAGAAGTTAAATTGGAATGTTCTTGTTATTTGGGAGTGTGAAATAAAAAAAGATACTTCCATTTGTGTAGAAAAGATAAAAAAATTATACATTTAGACATTATTTGTCTAAAATATTTTTGACCAAATGAAATCATTAGGAGAAACTTTAAAGGAAGAAAGGAATAAAAGAGGCTTAATACTTCGGAAAGTTGCAGCTTTGGTAGATATAGACCAATCTTTAATTAGCAAGTTTGAGAAAAACGAAAGAAAACCGACAATGGGTCAAATCGTTAGACTTGCCGACTTTTATGGACTTCCCGAAGGTGAATTAATTATAAATTGGTACTCCGAAAAAATTGCGGACGAACTAAAATACACAGAATCTACTTCCGAAATATTAAAAGTAGCAGAAGAAAAAATCAAATATTATAAAGCACAAGAAAATGGAAAATAAGAAAATGAAAGTTGCAGAATTATTTGCAGGAGTTGGAGGTTTTCGTCTTGGACTTGAAAAAAACAACTATGAAGTTGTTTGGAGCAATCAATGGGAACCTTCAACCAAAATGCAACACGCTTCTAAAGTTTATGAAGCTCGATTTGGAGAGAAAAATCACTCAAACGAAGACATAAATGAAGTTGTAACAAGAAATGTAGAAGAAATTCCAGATCACGATTTATTGGTTGGTGGATTTCCTTGTCAAGATTATTCTGTGGCTACAACTTTACATAACTCTAAAGGGCTGAAAGGTAAAAAAGGAGTTCTTTGGTGGTCAATTCATAAGATTTTAGAGAAAAAAAATAATAAGCCTAAATACTTATTTTTAGAAAATGTTGACAGACTTTTAAAATCACCAGCAAAACAACGAGGTCGTGATTTTGCAGTTATGTTGCAAAGTTTAAATGATCTAGGATACGCAGTTGAATGGCGAGTTATAAATGCAGCTGAATACGGAATGCCACAAAGAAGAAGAAGAGTTTTCTTTATAGGTTATCATAAATCCACAGATGTTTATAAAAGACTTCAAAAATCGAATAAAATTAATTGGTTAACTGAAATAGGAACAATTGCAAATGCATTTCCTGTTACTAAAACAAATTCAATTAAAGAAGTTGAGTTAAAAGGAGATTTAGTAGAGATTACTAATAATTTCAATAAAAAGGAAAAATTATCACCTTTTCAAAATACAGGACTACTTATTAAAGGGAAAGTTTACACTACTAAAACAGAACCAAATTATGATGGTGAAAAAACTGTTTTAGCAGATGTATTGCAAAACGGTGAAGTTACACCTGAATTTTTTATTGACGATAAAGACAAAGATAAATGGGAGTATTTAAAGGGTGCAAAAACCATTGAAAGAAAATCAGCAGATGGTTTTGTGTACAAATATTCAGAAGGTAGTATGATTTATCCAGACGCTCTAGATAATGCATCAAGAACTATAATTACAGGTGAAGGTGGAAAATCTCCTTCAAGGTTTAAACATGTTATTGTTTCCGACAGGGGCTTACGTAGATTAACCCCAATAGAATTAGAAAGATTAAATATGTTTCCTGATAATCATACTAAACTTGATGGAATTACCGATACAAAAAGAGCGTTTTTTATGGGAAATGCTTTAGTTGTGGGGGTAATTGAGAAAATTGGAAAAGAACTTTACAAACAGATAAATCAATTTGAATATGCTTGATATAACTTCGGCTGATTCAATTATTGAATTTGCAAAACAACTTAAAAACCAAACTTTAAGACAAGCTTGTGGTTCAGAAATAGAAAAACACGGTTATAAAGGAAAAGGAAATTTTGGTCAAATATTAGAGAAATTTTATTTTGGTTACGAACCGAATTCTGATGCAGAGCCAGATTTCAAAGAAGCAGGAATTGAACTAAAATCAAGTCCATTAAAAACTTTAAAAAATGGAGATTATCGATCAAAAGAAAGACTTGTTTTAAATATTATAAACTATTTAGAAGTTCATAAAGAAGAATTTGAAACGAGTTCGTTTTGGAAGAAAAACGCACACTTACTTTTAGTATTTTATCTTCACGAAAGAGATTTAGACTTACTTGACTACTTAATAAAGTTAGTTAATGGTTGGCAATACCCAAATGAAGATTTAAAAATCATCAAACAAGATTGGGAATTTATCAATCAAAAGATAAAAGACGGAAAAGCTCACGAATTATCAGAAGGAGATACGTTTTATCTTGGAGCTTGTACAAAAGGATCGACTGCTCTGAAATCTTTTAGAGATCAACCATTTAATGAAGAACAAGCAAAACAAAGAGCGTATTCATTAAAACAAGGTTATGTAAATCACATAATTGCAAATATTGCTCAAGAAGAAACTGCTGTTTATGGTAAAATTATTGAGCAACCTGAAATTTTAGACAAAGTACGCTCAATTGAGGAAATAGTAATTTTAAAATTTCATCCATTTTATGGCAAGTCAGCAGAACAGATAGAGAAAGAATTGGGTTTAGAATTAAATAAAAACGCCAAAAGTTATTTTGCAAATCTTACAAATGCAATTCTTGGACTTGAACTTGGTCAAAAAATAGAGGAATTTGAAAAAGCAGATATTCAAGTAAAAACTATCCGACTTAAAGAAAATGATTTACCAAAAGAAGATATTTCATTTCCAACATTTGAATATCAAGAACTTTTAGAAACCGATTGGGAAGATTCAGATTTTAACAACATTTTAGAAAGTAAATTTTTCTTTGTGTTCTATCAATTTGAAGGAGAAAATTTGATTTTAAGAAAAGTGAAGTTTTGGAATATGCCTCATTCCGATATTCTAACAGCCAAAAAGGTTTGGGAAGAAATGGTAATAACAGTTTCAAATGGAGAAATCGTAAAAGAAGTAACTAAAAAAGGTGTAAGAAAAACATATTTCCCGAAGAAAACTGAAAACAGAGTAAGTCACGTTAGACCACACGCAAGAAATGCAGCAGATACTTATGAATTACCAGTTGCAGATAAATTGACAGGATTGACTGAATACACGAAACATTGTTTTTGGTTAAACGCAAGTTATGTAAGAGATGAAATTTACAGAATGTAGAAATTAATTAATGATTGATAGTCAAAAAATACTTTACGGTAAAACTGGAAACGACGAAGCATATACACCTGACTATGGTGTAGAGCCAATTTTAAAATATATTCCTTCTCAATATGTAGTCTGGTGTCCTTTTGATAAAGAAGATTCCGCTTTTGTTAGATTAATTGGGAAAACAAATAAAGTAATCTTTTCACATATTGAAAACGGGCAGGATTTTTTTAATTATGAACCCAAGGAAAAATGGGATTGTATAGTAAGTAACCCTCCATTTAAAGGTAAAAGACAGTTTTTTGAAAGAGCTTTAAGTTTCGACAAACCATTTGCGCTAGTAATGACCAATGCCTGGTTGAATGATGCGTCTTCTAAAAAGGTTTTCATGAATTCTAACAAACAAATGCAGCTATTAATGTTTGATAAAAGAATTAAATTTGGAAACCCTTACGGCATTCCAAATAATAAAATAACCTTTAGCAGCAGTTATTATTGTTGTGACTTTTTGCCAAATGATTTAATTACAGAGGAAATAAATGTTTTTTAAAAAAGACAATCACATCAAAAACCCATCCACAGCCTCTGTAGGTTTTGGTATGTTGGTGTCGTCTATCATTTCGCGCAGGTCTATTTCGATACCGCGGGCAATGGCGGTGATGGGAACGTCGTTGTAGGTGCCTTCAAACGGGTTTTCGCTATAGTCTCCAATTTTTTCCATGAGAAAGAATACCCAGATAATAATGGCCGAGATGACAGGTCCCAGCCAGTACATCCAACCTATGGTTGGGTTAAATATTTCCAATAAACCCAGCGGTACAAACGCACAAAATACGATAGTGAGCCAATACGCAGTAGAGGCATATTGCCGTGGGAAGGGAAAATTTTTAATGCGTTCGCTTTTGCCCTGGTCTTCGTAAAAGGTTTGGATGAGGTGATGAAATTCCATATGGCGGAAATCTTCGTATAGATTGTCATCGCGTAATTCCTGCAGGCGAATGGATTGGTTTCTTAGGATTTGCGTTGCCATGTTGGAATAGGTTTCCAACGATTTTAGTTCGGTAGAACTTAAGAATTCAGATAATTCTTTGTGCAGGCCTTTTTCATAGTCTTCAGAAACGGTGGGAGCGTATAATTTGTTGATACGTTCTTCAGTATGTTCCCAGGGACGGCTTAGTCGCATTTGATGACGTAAGGCAGTGAGCCAGGCAATGTGGCGGTAGAGGAGTTCTTTTTTAATTTCGGCTTCGCTGGGTCCCTGTACAAAGGAAACTACAGCAGCGCCAAACGTACGGCTGTTGTTTACCATACTGCCCCATATTTTTCGGGCTTCCCAGGTACGGTCGTAGGAACTATTGTTTTTAAAACCGAGGTAAAAAGCTACTGCAATACCAATTAAACCGAGGGGTTGCCAGGGTAGGTAAAAACGAAGTTCTATAAAATAAAAGGTTACAAAAAGGATTGCTGCATAGAATAGCCCGATAAGGAGTGGTTTTTTGGACCAGTTGAGGGTCATAAAAAAACCGTAGTTGCGTTTGGTGTACATAGTAAATGTATTGGTTGTTATAAAGTTACTCAATATTTTGTTGTGTATTGCCTTTCGGGCAGGGATTGAGGCTTTGTTGGAGCTCTCCCGATACGTATCGGGAAGCGACTGCCGAAAGCCCGGTGCTGCTTTTTTGCAGTAGCCCGCCCCTGAAAAAAGTCGGATACAATCATTCTTCCAAAGTGTTCTGGGAATCCCGCCAAATTGTCAACATAAGGGCTATCAACTTGCTAAATACCTGCATCACCTAAAGTAATGTTAAGCGGGTGGGGATTGGAATACTTTTTGACTATTTTTGTGTAACAATTAATATAAGTACAATCGTCCTCATTTTGAGGAACTAATAAATAATAAAATGGCTTTAGAAATAACAGACGCAACATTTGAAGAAACAGTATTAAAAAGTGACAAGCCTGTAGTGGTAGACTTCTGGGCAGCTTGGTGTGGCCCTTGCCGTATGGTAGGACCCGTAATAGACGAGTTGAGCAAAGACTACGATGGCAAAGCAGTTGTTGGAAAAGTAGACGTAGACGCTAACCAGGAATTTGCAGCAAAATTTGGAGTGCGTAACATCCCTACGGTATTGATCTTTAACAACGGAGAATTGGTAGGACGCCAGGTAGGTGTTGCTCCCAAAAACGTATACGCAGAAGCAATTGACGGATTGTTAAACTAAGCTCCTGCAATTAAAAGCATAAAGGCTTGGCAGTTTGTCAGGCCTTTTCTATTTTTCAGTGGTATAAAATGTCCGTTCGAGCGCAGTCGAGAACTATTTTAAGTTAAGGACAAGTTACTAACCTCTCGACTGCGCTCGAGGAGACCTAGTGAGAATTTATTATGAGCACCGATAAAAAACAAAAAGTACAGGATAAAATTGAGCAACAGCAGTTGGAGAATCGTACCATTTTCCTTTGGGGACAAGTGGACGACAAGACGGCAAAACACATTGTAGATAGGCTTATGTATATGGACAGCATTAATCACGATGAGATTAAATTGTACATAAATAGCCCGGGTGGCTACGTCACTGCGGGATTCAGTATGTACGATACTATTAAGCACATTAAAAGTCCGGTTTCTACTATTTGTACAGGTCTTGCAGCTAGTATGGGGAGTATCTTACTTTCGGTAGGCGAAAAGGGGCGCCGGTTTATTCAGCCCCATGCGCGAGTGATGATCCACCAGCCTAGTGGCGGTGCGAGAGGCCCTGCAAGCGATATTGAAATTACTGCACAGGAAATTTTAAAGACGAAAGAGATTTCAGCAAAGATCTTAGCCGATAACTGCGGACAGGATTTTGAAAAAGTAATGAAAGACTTCCAAAGAGATCACTGGATGGATGCTGAGGAAAGTGTGAAGTACGGGATTGTGGATGGGATTCTTTCTTAGTGAGCGGTGAATGGTGATTTGTGAGCAGTACATACTTTAGCAATGAATCATAAGGAAATGGATGTTTGGAAAAAGAGTATGGACTTAGTGGAAGCTGTTTATACGATGAGCGCACAATTTCTAGTTAATGAACGATATGGACTTACGAGTCAGATAAGACGTGCTGCCAGTTCTATCCCGTCAAATGTTGCCGAGGGAGCTGCGAGAAAAAGTGATAAGGAATTTATTCCATTTATTAGCATTGCTTTAGGCTCTTTGTCTGAAGTTGAGACACAATACCAACTAGCTATTCGCTTAAGATTTATAAATAATTTGTCTGAAATAGAAAGCTTGATTACTTCTGTGGGAAAATTGCTGATTGGAACTAAAAATTATTTATTAAAAAAATAATATCAAACCGTTCACCGTTCACCGTTCACCGTTCACTGCTCACAATTCACCAATAAATGGAAATAGAAAAACAAATAAATCAGATCACCGGCTTTAAAAACCTGGAATTACTCGCTACCCAGGTGGTAGAAGGATTTATTTCCGGGTTGCATAAGAGTCCGTTTCATGGGTTTTCTGCGGAATTTGCCGAGCATAAGATCTACAACAACGGCGAAAGCACCAAACATATAGACTGGAAACTCTACGCAAAAACTGATAAACTCTATACCAAACGATACGAAGAGGAAACAAACTTACGTTGCCATTTAATATTGGATAATAGCAGCTCGATGCACTACCCAAAGTTAAAAGAGTTTACTATAAATTCGTTGAATAAAATAGGGTTTTCGGTACTGGCCAGTGCTGCGATTATGAATTTACTGAAACGCCAACGGGATGCTGTGGGGATGAGTATTTATAGTAATGAATACGAGTTCTACGCCAATGAAAAAGGCAGCGAACGGCACCACCATATGTTGCTGCAGCACCTTGATACTGCACTATCACAGTCTCGTAAGGAGGTACAGACAAAAACATACACCCATTTGCATTTAATTGCTGAAAAATTAAAGCGAAGAAGTCTGGTGTTTTTGTTTACAGATATGTTTCAAAGCGATGCTGAAGAAGAACAATTATTTGAAGCCTTACAGCATTTGAAATACAATAAGCACGAAGTGGTACTCTTCCACACCTTTGATAAAAGCAAGGAGCTGGAGTTCGATTTTAACAATCGTCCTAAGCGCTTTGTAGATGTAGAAACCGGAGAGCATATTAATTTATATGCAGATAATGTGAAGGAAACTTACGAAACTGCAGTGCAAGAATATTTTGATGCCTTACAACTTAAATGCGGCCAGTACCGAATTAAATATGTACAGGCAGATATTAATGAAGGGTTCAATAAAATACTAACTACGTATCTGGTAGAGCGCCAGAAGTTTGGGTAGTATTAGTTGTCCAATTTAGTATAAAGCTGAAAAAAAAAGTTCATTTTTTTGAACAAAAAATTTGCGAGAATAAAAACACGGTGTATATTTGCACTCGCTTCTAGCAATAGGGGTAAAGACAAGCTTTTAAAGTCTCTAAAATAGTAGCACGGTCTGGTAGTTCAGTTGGTTAGAATACCTGCCTGTCACGCAGGGGGTCGCGAGTTCGAGTCTCGTCCAGACCGCAATTAAAATGTTGTGTTGAAGTATTATATTTATGTAATACTTTGTGGTTTAAGAAATTAGACCGATGAGAAGCTTATCCAAATGGATGGGCTTTTTTTGTTTTAGGTAATTATTCTTATAAGCATTAGTCTAAATAATAATAGGATAGAGCTGAGCCAACGGCTTTATTATGAATTTTTAAGTTAGAATTTTTATTTACCTTTATGGTGTTTGACACTCTATAATCCTCTAATTTTTAAGCAGGTTATGGGTTTTTTCATCAATTCGAATTAAGTAAAGCCCATAATTTTCTAGCTCTTTTTTCATGGCAAAACGGTTTCATATCCTAAGTTTAGAACCAATTGCACTTCAGTTAATTAAGTGGATTAAGAAGCCGGTATTGGAAACTTCGGGACTTTTTAAGCGATGCTATGAGTTTGTTGGAGTACCAAAACATAAAAAAGGTATACTCAAGATTATAAGTTCATTGGTGTTAGCTTCGTTGCTAAGTGTAGCTACCTATGTCCTAACCAACAGGCCTATCTCAGATGGTAAAGCTAACGCTTACATAGGTGATTTAAATTTTTATTTTGGTTTTGATGGTTCCGACAGACTTAACACCGCTACATTTCTTGAAAATGTAGTTTGCATAAACGTGGCATTCGATAAGGAGATTGTTACTTATCGCGATAGTATAAGTGGTGTAACACGTGGAGAAATGGCAATTACAAATCGGGAAAAGTTGGCCACTTTGTTAGAAATATCAAAGAACCAACACAAATATATGTTCATAGATATTCTTTTAGATCCTGAGGTATCTTCCGTAAACGATTCATTACTTTATAGTGCTCTGTCCATAACTGAACGTGTTTTGGTACCCTCATATTACAAAGGAGGTCAGCTGGTAACTCCAGATGTTTCAGCTAATACGGGGTTTTCTGGTTTTAAGGTAACCGATGAAAACGAACGCTTTTTGAAATATAGTTTTATTCATACGGATAGTATTAAAAGCGTTGCTCTGAGAATGTATGAAGAACTAGATAATGGCGAACTTACAAAAGGAGCTATTTTTGATACGTCAAATGGTGATTTGTCATTAAGCTCTTTGCTACTCGCTTTACGTGTTGGGCCTTTTGACCAATATAGAATAGACGGTCGTTTAAACTATTACGATTTGGGCACTCAACTCCTAGACAGTCTGGTGATTGAAAAAGTTAGCGCTATTGTAAAGGATAAAATAGTGTTAGTAGGAGATTTCGAAAGTTCAGATGAGCACCTTACTCAAATAGGGCATCTTGCAGGCCCTATAATTCATTATAATGCCTATCTCGCGCTACAAAATAATGACCACAAGATTAGTAACACTCTCATTGCAACCGTGTTTTTTGTTTTTTTTCTGTTTTTACTTAATGTTCTATTTTCTTGGAATGTTAGTTTCTGGGCAGTAATTAAGGTAACGCTGATGAAAAAAAAGTGGTTGAAGCAGGGTGCGAAAAATAAAGCCCTTTCAACAATTTATCACTTGTTTTTAAAGGGTTTGTTTGTTGTTATAGATGCTTCCTTACTTTTACTGTTATTAAGTTATTTAGTCTATAATATTTTCGGTATCCACATGGATGTATTTTGGCTTTCCATTCCCTTTATTTTTTTAATAATTATCCTACACAGGATTAGATCACCACAAAAATTCACAATATGAGCACTACAGGTAAATTTACCATACTCTTTTTACTGGTAAGTCAATTAACGTTTGGACAAAAGGAATGCACTGTTACTGAAGTAATGGGGAAAGTGATGATTAATGGCAAAAAGGTAAAAAGAGGATATACATTTTCAGAACTAAACACTATCCCTGCCACAAATTCTAAATGGAGCATAGTTTGTATCTGTGAAGAACCCTTGGGTATGCTCGGTATTTTTTCTGACACCTATCGTAGCTCTAGGGCAACTAACCCAAAGGAATACTGGAAAGCCATGGGCGTTCGCGGAGGGGATCAGTTTATAGTACAACATTTTGAAGATTTTATCAATTCCCAGCAGATTGGAATTTTTGATTCTCTTTACATAACTCTCAAGGGATTTCATATAGAGCTCACCGATAACCATCAGTTTTATGTTCGTTATGTACATCAAAATATGATACTGAATAAGGTGATACCCATACAAAATGATAGTTTGGTTATAGGTTCTAATTTTTTTTATGTAGAAGGGAATCCAACACCGCCTGATCGATTTCCTGTAGAAATATACCTGCTAGACGAAGGAAGGTCTATAAATTATAAGCTTCACGAAAAATTTCACCCAGTATTTATTGACAAGAAAAAACTTAGAAATACTCTGTCCAAAGTCTTAAGGAAGAAAAAGTATACAGTACCCGATAAATTGGCAATTCTCAAGTCATATTTATATGCAGAGCACCCCCAAACCAATTTCACAGAAAACACCTTACACAAAATAATTTCAGCTTATGAAAAATAAATACCTGTTCATAGTTTTTTTTATACTGTGTGCAGGCTTTGTTAATGCACAACATGAAAATCATCCCGTAGTTAAAATGTCTACAAAATTTTCGAGTTTTTACAATAATGGAGATTATGCTGCGGCATATCCAATGATTGAGGAATTTGTGCTTGCTGTAGGAGAGCTAAACGGAAATTCCAGTGAAAGCTATGCTGACGTATTGCAAATGTCTGGTGCAATTTGTTATCATCTTCAAAAAAACGATGAAGCCATAGCATATTTGGAACGTGCATTTGAGGTAAGGAGAAAATTGGGAAAAATGGAACTTGCCCGTGTGCTTGTGGGTATGAAATCACTTGCCAGTCTTTACCAGAGTATAGGAAAATTTAAAGAAACAGAAGCTATCCTCAAAGAGGCATTGGCAATTGCCTTTAATGTGTACGGTACCAAAAATATTGGATATTACCATCAGGTCATACAACTGGCATCTTTTTATATAAACACCTATAATTTCGATAAGGCAATAGTTTTGGTGGAAGAAACCACAAATTTTATAGAAAAAAATTTTAAAAACACAGATCAGGTCTACCTTATCATTAAAGTAAGTTTAGGGTTGTTCTACATGAAGGCTGGATACTATGAAAAGGCTTATGATGAAGTTCAGGGACTTATGCCTAAGTTGCAAAAATTGTTAAAGTCTGGCAATGTCGAATCTAATCGAAATACCCTGATGATGTTAGGTTACATTGATTATTTATCAGGTCGCTATAAAGAATCGCTACATTATTTTAATGTTGTCCTTAAGTTTTACAAAGATAATCAGGAATTATATTATCGTGAATTCGTAGACCTTATAGGTATGGTAGCCAGTAATTATAGCGCTTTGAAAGATTATCCAATGGCATTTGGGTATAAAGAACGATACTTGAAATTGGCATCTCAATTGTATGGTAAAGAATATGTAGGTTTTAAAGATGGATTAATCCACTTGGGCTTTCTTCTTAGCCTTCAGGAAGAATTTGAAAAAGCTAAATCCTATTATATACAGGGAATGGATTATTTAAAAAAGGATATAAAAGAAAAACAAACGTTTATGACCGAAGTTGAAAAGGAAAAGTACTTGCTTGTCCAAGATGGTTTTTTTGATCATTTTAATTCGTATATGCTCCGTCATAAAAACGCTCCTGATTTGAAAGGACATGCGTATGACAACGTGCTGTTTGTTAAAGGTCAATTATTGAATTCATCAATTGCCCTAAAGAGACATCTTTCCAATTCCACCCAACCGGAAACGAGAAGGTTATACGATACTTTGGGTTCAATTAAGAAGAGAATCTCGAATTGGGATAAACGAGATGCCAAAGGCCGTTTTATAGAACCAATAAAATTAGAGGCCAAGGCACAAGAAATTGAAAAATTATTGCTTACTAAGTCGCAATTCTATAAAGATTTTTTAAAATCGCTCAACACCAAATTTCAAGAGGTAAAGGCCCATTTAAAACAAAATGAAATTGCCATTGAGTTAATAGACTTTAGTTATTATGAAGTCGCCAATTCCAAAAAGCGGTATTATTGTGCGTTACTCGTAAAACCATCGAGCAGGTACCCAGAACTGGTTTTTTTGTTTGAAGAACAATCATTAAAAAATTTGATTTCCAAGAATACAAATAATTTAGAGGCGGGAGTAAACAAATTATATGTTGATAACAGCCAATCACTGTACAATTTGATTTGGAAACCAATAGCTGCTAAGGTTAAGGAAGGGAGTACTATCTATTATGCCCCTGCAGGTCTGCTTCATAAAATTTCATTCCCTGCACTGCATGATGGAACAGATTATATATTAAATAAATTCAATTTGATTCAAATGATTTCTACGGCAAAATTACTTGATAGACAGACCTACAAGGCCACAGCTATCAAGGAGGTTGGATTGGTGGGAGGTATCGATTACGGAACACAACAAAAAGCTTTGCCTGGAACCAAAGTTGAGGTTGATGAGATTTATGAAGTATTTATATCTCAAGGAGTTACAGTAGATAATTTACAAGGAAAATTGGCTGTGAAGGATGCTTTTGTCGAAATGGTCAAGGATAAAGATGTTTTGCACATCGCTACTCATGGTTATTTCACAGCTGTTAAACACACCGAATTAAATTCTGTGAATTTTGAACAGGTTACTCTCATTCGCGGAAACACCGCTGCACTCCATAAGGTACCCAACTCCAACTTAACCTCAGGTTTATGGTTTGCTTCTTCTCGAAAAAAAGAGAAGTCTGTCAATAGTATATTAACTGCAGAAGAAATTGGAGCTTTAAATCTTTTTGGAACTAAACTGGTGGTTCTTTCAGCTTGTGAAACAGGCCTCGGAAAAATAAATGGAAGTCAAGGAGTATATGGATTGCAGCGCGCATTCAAAAAAGCTGGAGTGGATAAAATTATTATGAGTTTATGGAAAGTTCCGGATAAAGCCACTCAGGAATTTATGAATTATTTTTATCGCTCTTTGTATACTGAGGTCAGCATTACAAAAGCGTTTAAGAAGACGCAACTTACATTCAGTAAAACACACGACCCTTATTATTGGGCTGGATTTGTTATGCTAGATTAATACTTGGTATTTTTTTCGATATTATTGCCCCCCTCAAGTTTTTAATGTACTATTCAGATTGATTAAATTGCCAATCGGATGCTTGTAATTATATATAAGTATGCAAAGATTTTGTTAGTTTCTAAGTAACTGCTCGTCCAGACCGCAACTTCGACTTCGCTCAGTTTGCGAAGAAGAAACAAAATGTTGTGTTGTCCGCCTCAGGCGGATGTGGTTTAGTCCCGATAGCTATCGGGAAGAACCGATGAGAAGCTTATCCAAATGGATGGGCTTTTTTTGTTTGACAGCGTTTTATACCTATAGATTCTTTTTCTTGATGAAAAAAGTACAGATACTACTATATTTATTGGTGTCAATTTTAAACGTGAGATACTAAAACTCTGCTGTAGGATTTCAGTATCTTTGTAAGTAACTATTACATTGAATTTATGCTTACTGAAATCATAAAAAACCGCCGTGCTATCTATCCCGATGCATTTGCAAATCAATCAATTTCAAAAAACGAAGTGGAGCAGATCCTCGAAGCGGCCAATTGGGCGCCTACACATAAACGTACAGAACCATGGCGCTTTAAAGTTTTTCATTCAGAAGAAGCTCGCGAAGCCTTGTCAAAATTTTTAGGGGAAGCGTATGTAAAGTCTGTAGAAAATCCTTCGGATTTTAAGCAACAAAAAATGGCGCAAAAAGCACTGCAGTCGGGTTGTGTGATTGCAATTTGTATGCAGCGCGACCCCGAAGGACGAATTCCTGAATGGGAGGAAATAGCTTCAGTTGCCATGGCCGTTCAAAACATGTGGCTTACAGCACATAGCCTTCAAATTGGTGCTTATTGGAGCTCTCCAGCGTTGCTACAATATTTTGGAGAACACGTAACACTTGAACAAGGTGAACTTTGTTTAGGTTTTTTTTATATGGGTACCTACCATGGGGAATTACCAGAAGGAACCCGTAAGTCTGCTATTTCAGAAAAAACGACCTGGATTTAACTTTTTTTGATGACATAGTAGGAAGGTATCGATGGTAGTGTAAACACCAACTATGAAACCTTTTTCAATCGTAAATTGTGTCTTTATTCTACTCCTTTTTTCTTGTAATAAAGACGACAGTCAGCCAGAACAACAAGATGAATTTGAAACATTTACTTCAAGTATTTGTGATAATGTGATAGGTCCCAGGGCACTTTACTGGGATTATGCACACAGCCTGCCGGTTCCCTTAACCGAAATCCCCAGTATTACTGAATTTGGAAGCCAATATATAAACAGTCAATATCCAGGGCTGGGTCTACAGTTGCCACCCAATTATACTGCAACAGATGTAATAGTACCCCAAACACAAACGATTGGAGTAAATGTGTTGCGAGAAGATGGAAACGTACTCTGGCGTTATCTACCTACTTCTACATTTCAAGGACAGGTTGATGTAAATGCAATAATAGGTTTTGAAATAGATACAATGACTGATATCTTAGAGTTTAATGGTACTCCAGATGTGTTATGCACTACAACCCAACAAAGTATCGTTGGTGGTTTTTTTGAAGGTACTTTTGGTGCGCGCTTGATCGAGTTTGGCAATTTCACTGCTTTAATTTGGGTTAATAACTTATATGACAGCTCATTGGGCTTAACCTTTAGTTCTATTTCAGTTTCGCTGGCTCCAACTGCTGAATATGATGCTATTGTGTTTGATGTGTTTTTACCATTCAGTTTTCAGCTGTTGATTATTAAAGACGAAATAAGAGATTCGGACGCCGATGGGTTTCCAGACGATCAGGATAATTTCCCGTTTGATCCAAATAGGCATTAAAACTGGGTGGTTGTCGGTTTTTATAGATCAACTTTTCAAAGAGATTGTAAGTGGTCGAAGCTTTGGTGTCTTTCAAAATTCTAAGAAACAACCATTTCCCAGTTCACGTAAACTTTATAAATAAAGATTCCCAAATAGACTAAGGTCGCAAAAACCTTAATAAAGGTCGAGGCCAGAAATCCAATAAAAGAACCAAAAGCGGCTTTAATAGCAGCTTTACCTTCAGTTTGATTGAAAATAAGCTCTCCCAATAGGGCTCCAACGAACGGTCCAATTAATATTCCAAAAGGGATGGGAGCAAAAATTCCTACCACGAGGCCTATGGTTGTTCCCCAGGCACCCGCTTTACTACCGCCAAATCTTTTGGTTCCCATAGCAGGGATAATGTAATCTAAAATGTAAAGCGTTATGGCAACTACACCCGTAATAATAATAAATGGCCAATCAAAAGGAAGGGACGGGGCTAGGTATAGGCAAACTAACCCTAACCAACTTATAGGCACACCCGGAATAACAGGCAATACAGCACCTGCAATCCCTACAAGTATAAAAACGAACCCAGCAACCAGGAAAAGAATATCCATACAGCTACGTTAGTACTTGAAATTAAAGTATTGTTACAATCTTTATAACTAAAAAATTAGTTTAACTAAATATTTAGTTGTAAGTTTGATTTCATAAGTGAGCAAAAAGTGCCCCGAGGGAATTATCCATAACTTGTTTCGGGATTGAAATGCTTACGTGAGCTAAATACATTAGTGCCTTTTCTATGAAGTTTAAAATTATCATCTGTATCATTGGTTTGACCTTGTTCACACTGGGAATAAAGGCACAAACATATATTGGTGAAGTTTTATATGGCACGACATATCAGTATGCAAAGCTTTCCATTACAGATTCGCTTACCACGTTTAGTTTGCCATATATAGACAAGGATAAGAAATATATAATTTCAGAACAGATAAAAACAGCACCTGATTGGAAGGTGATGCGGGATTTTGAAGTCTGGGATTTCAAGACTACATTTTCAAAAAATATAATTAAGGGAGCTCTTTTACTAAACGGGACTTCTCAACCCGTTCTTTTTTACGAGCAACAACATGCGTTGCCGGAACAGTCATTGGCTGCCTATGAAGGTGTTTTTAAAGACGAAAAGGGCAATAAGGCCATAGTATATGCAGGAAACGGATACCTGCACCTTATGTCTCCGTTTTCAGAACGAACCATGTCCTTAAAACCAGTTGAGAACAATATGTTCTGGAGTGTGTCTGGTGAGACTTCGGTTTTTAAAAATCTTAAAAACAATAGTTTCCATACTTTACTGATACAAAACCGATTCCATACTGAAATTGAATTAACAAAGATACCGCCAACAGTCATAGAAGAGGCCTGGATTCCCGTTGGAGAAGACACGATTTATGCAAAATTATTTATCCCGCCTACAGGAAAAAAAGCGCCAGCTTGTCTGGTTTTACCAGGAGGTGGCCCGACAGGAATGGCTAATTATGAATACGAAGCCCGCTTTTTTGCTGCCCAAGGAATGGTGAGTTTGGTTTTTGATAAATCTGGGAATGGCAAATCAAAAGGCCCCGGGAATTTTAACCTACAGACTTTTGAAGAAAAAACCGATCAATACCTGCAGCTTTTCTCTTATTTGCAGCAACACCCCAAAGTTGATCCCACCAAAGTAGGAGTGCACGGCCCAAGTGAGGGAGGCCGGTTGGCATTAATGATGGCAATAGACGAACCCTCAGTTGCTTTTGTAAACGCAACGGCAGCTCCCATTATGAATATGAGGGAAGGACAATTATACGCCATACAGCACCATGTGAGGAACCGGGGTATTGTTGAAACAGACAATGTGAGCATTACAAGCCTTTGGAACGAATATTATCAAGGTATCATAGACGGTAGCATACTTCCGGAAACTATTAAAAAGGCAAATAGGTTTCGTGAAACATATGAACGTCTTTTTCTGCCACCAGATTATTTAGAAATCCCGGGTTCTCCCAGCAAAAGTGATCTGTTAAATGAGAGGGTAGCAAAAGAAGCCGGGAAAATTAAATGCCCTGTATTCCTGCAATATGGAGAGAACGATGAGCGGGTAGCGGCACAAAAAAGCATTCAGAATTTCTTTACCTATGCTTCAGGGGAACTACCTGTCTCTGTAAAACTATACCCCAGAGCAAACCATTCTTTTATGACACCTGAATATGAGATTTCTCATGGGTATACAGGTGATAAATTACAGTGGCTTAAAAAAATTGGAATATTATAAATTGAAATGATATGAAAAAATTAGCTTTTATAATCCTGCTCCTTATTACAAAAACAGTTGGCTTTTCACAGGTGTCTCTGGAAGAAAAAAAGGTAGTGCGGGCTTGCTTAAACTATCTGGAAGGTTTTTATGAAGGAGATACAGCGAAGTTAGAACAAAGTTTACAACCTAATTTGTACAAATTCGGGTTTATGAAAAACAGGGATGATAAGGATTACCGACAGGTGCCAAATATGACGTATGAAGCTGCGTTAGACTTTGCGAAAAATGTAAAAGAAAAAAAGAATTTTGCGAAAGCTGATGCCCCGAAGATTGTTGAGGTTTTAGACATAGCAAACACAATTGCAGCTACAAAAGTTACTGCCTGGTGGGGAATCGATTATGTACTGCTATCAAAGAAAGACACCGTTTGGATGATAGAACAAGTACTCTGGGAAGGCCCTTTACAGAAAAACCATATAACACAGGAACAATGAAATATAAAATTTTAATTCTCATTTGTATGCTTTCCATGTCAGTTTCAGCACAGACAATCGCGGAAGAAATACTTCAGCAAAACCGAAACATGGAACAAGCGTATAACGATGGCAATCTTGTCGAAATAGCGAACTATTACACAAAAGAAGCAGCCATTGTAGGGCCTGGGACCGAAGTCATAGGAAATAAAGCGATCGTGGCGTATTGGAAGAGCCTGGAAGGCAAAAACGTAAAATGGGAACTGGAAAATGTTGAAATCACCACCTATAGGGACGTGGTCATACAAAGAGGTATATCACACCTGCACTATTATTATGAGGATACCATAGTACAATCAGATGTTCGCTTTACCCTTGTCTGGATACAGGAAAACAACCAATGGAAAATTAGTATAGATCATTATTCACCGTTATAATTATGAAATGCTTGTTATGTATAGTAAACTCACTGAAGATGTATAATGTAAGCATTCCATTTTCCACTTTATCAAATATTTTATACAGATGAAACAACTCACAAAAGCAGAAGAAGACATTATGCAGGTCCTTTGGGATTTGGGCGAAGGCAACGTAGCCGCCATTATAGACGAGCTACCCGAACCAAAACCCGCTTACAACACAGTGAGTACTATTGTACGTATTCTGGAAAGTAAGGAATTTGTAGACTACCGCAAGGAGGGTCGGGGCCATATTTACTTTCCAAAAGTGAAAAAGCCCGAGTACAGCAACCAATCTATTAACAAGCTGGTAGATGGGTATTTTCAAGGCTCTTTTAAGAGCATGGTTTCGTTTTTTATGAAGAAGAACGACATTAGTATTCAGGAGATGGAGAGTGTTTTAAATGAAATCAATAAAAAAGAGAACTCATGATACATTATATTTTACAGGTTATTTTGTTTCAGTTACTATTTTTAGTAGTGTACGATGTGTTTTTGAAAAAAGAAACGTTTTTTAGCTACAACCGTATCTATTTAGTATGCACAACTGTGGTGAGTTTTGTGATTCCGTTTATACACATTGAAGCCCTACAGCAAAGCATTCCACAGGAATACAGAGTGCAACTCCCTGCTGTGATACTAGGGAATGCTTCTGAAACTACTACAAATACTTCCGTTTTATTAAACGAAGTAGTACTAACACAGCAAACCGCATCATGGACCAGCATTGCCTTGGGGATTTACCTTTTAGGACTCGTAATTTCCTTTGTGTTTTTTGCAGTAAAACTTCGGAAATTATTTGTGGTAAGGAAAAACGCAACCCTTCAAAAATGTGATACGTACAAGATCGCAATAATTCCGGACTCTAATGTTGCCTTCACATTTTTAAATACGATCTTTTTAGGAGACCAGCTCACCAAACCACAAAAAGAAAATATCCTGCAACACGAATTGGTACACGTACAGCAACACCATAGTCTGGATCTATTGTTTTTTGAAGTATTACGGATACTATGCTGGTTTAACCCAATGGTATATCTGTATCAGAATAAAATACAGGCATTGCACGAGTATACGGCAGACCGCTTGGTAGCTTCAAAGGATAAAGCAGGCTATTATCAAAATTTACTCTCAGAAGTATTTGGGACTACTAAAATTTCATTTATCAATACTTTTTATAAATCATCAATAATCAAAAATCGAATCGTTATGTTACAAAAATCAAATTCAAAGAAAATCGTTCAGTTAAAGTATTTACTGCTCATTCCAGCCGTTTGTGCGATGTTGTTGTATACCTCTTGCTCGGAGGATAACAATGTTCAGGAAAGTACCCTTTCTACAAAAATTGCAGATCTTTCAGCAGAGATCTCAAGCAAAGGGGAGCTCACACAAGAAGAGAAAGGTGCATTGGCAGAATTAATTTACAATCATTATCCCGACGGTGTTGGAGGAATCACCGGAGAAAAAGGAGAAATTCACCTTGATAAAGACCGTAACCATTTTAAAAATGAATATGATAATGATAGTGAAGTGCCATTTGCTGTTATAGAAAAAGTCCCAACCTACCCGGGATGTTTTGGAACCAATGAAGAAATGAAAGCTTGTATGTCCAAACAAATACAACAATTTGTTGGTGAAAATTTTAATACAAAATTAGCGAACCAAGTAAATTTAAGTGGTCGCCAGCGTATTTCCGTCCAATTTAAAATTGATAATACTGGTAACGTCGTAAATGTTAGGGCCAGAGCAGCGCACCCAAGCCTAGAAGAAGAAGCTGTAAGGGTGGTTTCAGCATTACCGGCAATGCTTCCAGGAGAACAAGAAGGTAAAAAAGTTGGAGTGATCTATGCCCTCCCCATTATTTTTGAAATAAATGAATAGAGTTTCAATACTCATACTAATACTGTTTACAGCCTTAATAGCCGATGCTCAAAACGCATCGGCTATACGAGTTGGGGACAGTTTATACGCCTTAGGAGACTACAGCAATGCCATCCAGGCATATGAACAAACAGAACGTTCCGAAGATAAAATTGCGCGCTCCTACAATGCGATAGGAAATACTACAAAAGCCTTAGAATACTATGAAAAAGCACTTTTAAGACAAGAAGCCAACCCACTAACGCAATATAACTACGGAAAACTATTGCTGAAAGCTACACAGTACCAAAAAGCAGATAGTCTCTTTCAACTACTTACCAAAGCGAGTCCAAAAAATCCGGAGTTTGTATACCAGTTAGGACTCGTTAAAGAAAAGCGGAACGACTCTACGGCATTTCCTATGTTTTTATATGCCTATGTTTTGGATAAAAACCACCAAAATGCCTTGTATAAATTTGCCAAATATTCTGCAGAGGGTCGCAATTTTAACAAAGCAAAAAAACTTATTGAAGACGGCCTGGAAGCAGATCCAAACAGCACTCGTTTTCTACAATTAAAAGCTGTGGTGGCATATGTTCAAAAGGAATATCATCTGGCTGCCTCAACATATGAAACGCTTTTAGAACGTAAACAGAGTAACATACAGTTACATGAAAACCTGGCAGTAAGTTACAGCCAAACCAATCGTTTTGAGGAAGCAATAGAACAATACACCATCCTCATAAACGAATACGACGATAAAAATCCCTCATGGCATTTCAGTATTGCAAAAAACTTTGAAGCGTTACGATATCTTGACAAAGCACAACATCATTTTGAAATAGCTATCCTGCTGCAGGACCTGCCTTTGGATGAATCCTATTTTGCTTTGGCAGCAGTTTTTAAGAAACAACAAGCGTATAAAAAACAATTTGAGGCGTTACAAAAAGCAGTTGTAGAAAACCCCGAAAATCAGGCAGCATTATATTTTCTTGCCACGGCAGCCGATAATTATTTTGAGGACGACGCTAGTGTGATTCCATACTACGAGGCATATCTAAAAAAGTTTGGAGATAATGTACAGTTTTCCTTATTTGCCAAACAACGTATTAAAGATATAAAGACCGATATTCATTTTAATAAAAACTAGCAGCATTGTCTGGTTGAGTGCAATTAAAACCTTCGTAAACTATATAAAACTGCAGTAACCTTCCCTAAATTTTAAATTAGCAATCCCTCAAAAATTTGTACTTTCGGTGTGTAGTTGCACTATATGAAGCTTTTCGCATACCTTTTACTTGTATTGGGCTGTACTTCTTGTCAGTTTTTCGAGACGGAAAAAATTTCGTCAGAGACTTTTTATGAAGCAGAAATAAAAACAATAGACTGGAAAAATGTGGATCGCTATCCGGCATTTGTCACCTGCGACACCTTTTCAGAAAAAGATCAACAAAAAAGCTGTTTTGAGGGGGAGCTAGCGTACCAGCTACAGCAAAGTATGACGGCGCAGGGGGTAAGGTCTCTTCAGGATCTAAACGATACCATTGTATTGTCGTTCGCAATTTCTGAAAAAGCACAGATTTCTATCCTTCAAATGCAAATAGATAGTTTGTTGCAACAAGAATTTCCACATTTAAAAGACAGTTTAAAATACTCTATAGACGCCTTGCAACTGGTTGCTCCGGCGTACAAAAGAGGGATTCCTGTAAAAACACAATTTACATTACCCATTGTGGTGATTACTGAAGAATTATAGGGTGAACTTATACCCCAAAGAAAAATCCACAGGAAATTCGTTATTACTATCCAGTCCTAATCCTATAATATCGTTATAATTGAAAAACAGATAGCCGTTTCCAACTTTATAATCTGCTCCCAGTCCAAAGACCCCGTGTGCCGTAAAATCGCCTCCCGAACTAGACTCCAAAACAACCGAACCGTCTGGCTGAATCACAGGGAAATCGTCACGACTGGAGTAAGTATAACTAACAAACTTGGTATTTAGAAAGATATCTAGCGTTTCAGTCTTTACAAATTTTAGGCGGTAATTTAAGGAAGCTTGAAATGCATTGTATTGAAAGTCGTCATTACCAAACGTTTGCTTTAAGCGCATTACAACTGAGTGTCTTTTTAATTTTACTTCGTCAATTAGCTCGAGATCAACACCGGCTGTGGGAAGCAGGGAGTTGCTGGGATTTTGTGTAAAAATAGCGTTGCTCACTCCTGCAAAAACCCCCAATCTTACGCCTAGTTTTATAGCAGGCTTTTCGTTAGAAAAGTTAGGGTCTACTTGCTTATTATAAGTGTTTGTATACGTGCGAAGGCTAGGCAAAGTTAGGTTTACCTTATTAGTGTTTACGGGGTTGTCTGCCGTAAGTAATTGTAAAGCTTCTTTAAATTCTTCCTGATATGTGCCGTTGGTTTTTGTGTTTTTTAATTCGGTGATGGCGTTTCCTTTCTTCGCAAAATACCGGTAGTCGCCATCTATTGTATTCCATAATAGGGAAATAGTGCCGTCTACCTCAGTTTTTAATGTGTAAGACTGGCCATCAACGGTATAGGTTTCCTGAGCAAAAACCTGAAGTTGAGCAAGGACTAGAAAACTTAAAATGAGGAGTATGCGTTTCATAGTAGGTAGATTTTGGTACGGTTAAAGGTAGAAAAAAATATGAACTAGCGTAAAAGTTGAAGTGTTTATGTGAGGTGGTATTCTATAGGAACGGACAGCATTTTAATTTTGTTGTTTTTTAAACGAGCGCTCTTTCCATACATAGCTTCCCGAAAAGCTAGAAATTACCACAGCTACCGTCACGAGTGGGTATACTAAAGTGCTTGCCAAAAAACTTAAAAAAGGAAACTGCTTTTTAAAGAATTGTGCGCTTTTCCTAAGAAGAAAAAAATCTAAGAGTATCTTATAAAAAATAACACCGACCATAACCATACGTTGCTGTGGCCATAAAACAACTGCTAAAGGTAGTATTACAATGAATCCATTCATTGAAAAAACCAACATTCCCAATACTTTGGAAGCAATACTTTTTTGGCTGGATGTTTTGGAAGCCCAACGCACTCGCTGTGAAACCAGTTGCTTCCAGCTGGCTACAGGTTGTGTAGTTACTACCGCATTTCTGGATTTGAGATACCCGATTTCTTTCGGAAATTGTTGCTTAAATTTTTCCAGCAAAAACATATCGTCACCGCTTGCAATGTGAAGGTTGCCCTCAAATCCGTTTACTTCTTGAAATGCTTCTTTAGTATAGGCAAAATTGGCACCATTGCTTAACAGGACGTTCCCAAGTCCAAAACTTCCCACAGTAACTGCCTGCAAGCTCCAGTTGTCCAATTGCTGATAGCGCTGTATGAATGAACTATTTGCTTGATACGCTACAGGCATCGCAACACAAACTGGCGAGGTTTTTAAGATAAAATCATTTAAAACTCGCAACCAGTTTTTAGGAACTGTACAGTCTGCATCGGTTGTAATGATCCATGGGTTTTTTGAAGCTGAAATGGCTAGCGCAATGGCTGTTTTTTTTGGCGAAGGCTGTTTGGGTGTGTTCTGAAGGATTTGGAAGTTGATACTACTGTTTTTCAATTGGTCTGAAATAATAGTTTCAGAAGCATCGATAGAGGCATCATTTACAAAAATGATTTCAAAATTGGTTGAAGGATAGTTAATGTGCTGAAGTGATTTCAGCAACCCTAGTAAATTTTCAGCTTCGTTTCTAAATGGAATGATGATGGAAAATTTAGTTTCAATGTCTGTCCCAACCTTAGAGAAATAGGGCACCCGGTTGTACCCAATATATAGGAAGACCAAAGCCCAGAAATAGGATGCTATAAGTATACATGCTACCCAAATCATCTTGGCGTTGGTTTAAATGTGAGTACAAAGTAACTTCCAAGGATTGCGGGCAGGACGGTATTTAATATCCACATCATAAACACGGTCGAAAGCACGACAATTTCGGGAACACCCAAAAACGAAAATAACCAGACTCCAACCCCGCCACGAATAACCACATCCAGTACGAAAAACGAAGGAATGACAGAAACCAAAAGATACATTGTGAAAATAGTAATAAGTAAAATTTCGGGGTGTATATCTGTTCCTGAAAAACGTAAAATACTATAAAACAATGTGCTAAATACCATATAACGAAGCATGGAAAGCCCCACAATACCTGTTTTACGCTTTATAGAGATCTGCCTGAATTTCTTCCAGAGGGTAGAAAGCGTCATACCCTTAAAACCAAAAGGTCTTTTTCTATACGAATAGGCTACTGCAACTAGTAATAACAATATTCCTGTACCTAAAAGAATCCGCCATAATGATAAGTTAATAGTATCTCCAGTTCTTATTACATAAAGTAGCAAAGCTGGGATGCCAAAAAATAACGTTACTAGCATTTGCGAACTGCTATGCACAAAATTAAGAAAGACTATTTTTTTTCTGTTTTTTGGAGGAAAGTACATTGCCTTAGCTCCGTATTCGCCAATTCTATTTGGAGTAATAAGCGAGGCTGTTAATGATCCCAACGTCTGTTTGGCAGCCTCCTTAAACGTTAAAGGAAACCAGGTGCTCACGCTCACGTTCCATTTATAGATTTCCAACAGCCAGTTAAGCGTTGCCAACCCAACAAACCAAAGCCAATAGGGCAAGGTGTCTATTTGGAAACTGGCTTTAAAATGTTCCAGCGTAGTAGTACGCTCCTCTTTAATTTTCAGCAACATATAACCCAAGGCCAACACAAGTAGTAAAACCTTTAGGGCAACGAGCCAATATTGCTTAGATTTGTGAGAAGCCATCATGGACTACGAAAGTAGTGAAATCGAAACCGATATTGAAGCAAAGCAAATCACAAACTACAGAAAAAATTATCCTGGGAATTGACCCTGGAACCACTATTATGGGTTTCGGACTTATTAAAGTAGTGGGTAAAAAAATGGAATTCATGCAACTCAATGAGTTGAAATTATCCAAATATGACGACCATTACGTACGATTGCGCTATATTTTTGAACGTACTATAGAACTTATAGACTCCTATCATCCAGACGAAATTGCCATTGAAGCACCTTTTTTTGGAAAGAACGTGCAATCTATGCTCAAGTTAGGTCGTGCGCAGGGAGTAGCTATGGCTGCCGGACTCTCCCGCCAGATCCCAATTACCGAATATTCCCCCAAAAAGATAAAAATGGCCATTACTGGTAGCGGAAATGCAAGTAAAGAGCAAGTTGCAAAAATGTTGCAGAGCACACTAGGACTTAAAGAACTTCCTAAAAACCTGGATAGTACCGATGGGTTGGCGGCAGCCGTTTGCCACTTTTACAATGAAGGTAGAATTCAAGTAGGAAAGAGCTACAGCGGTTGGGCAGCTTTTGTAAAGCAAAATGAAAAGCGAATTGATAAATAAAATGTAAACCTCTACTGAAAACTAAATAATGGCTGGTATTTACATCCACATCCCATTCTGTAAGCAGGCATGCCATTACTGTGACTTTCACTTTTCGACTTCGCTGAAGAAAAAAGATGAATTGATTGCGGCCCTGGTAAAAGAAATTCAACTTCGGAAAGAGGAGTTGACCGGAACTGTGGAAACTATTTATTTTGGTGGAGGAACCCCGAGTTTATTGAAGAATTCAGAGTTGCAATTGTTGCTGGACGAAGTGTATGCTAATTTCGAAGTTTCGGAAAATCCCGAAATTACGCTGGAAGCCAATCCGGATGACCTTACCGAAAAACTAATTTACCAATTAGCTCTTTCACCAATTAACCGCCTCTCCATAGGAGTACAGTCTTTTTTCGAGGAAGATTTGAAGCTAATGAACCGCGCCCATAATGCTGAAGAAGCGGAGAAATGTATTCAGCTTGCAAAGGAACATTTTAGCAATATAAGCATCGATTTAATCTACGGAATCCCAGAAATGACCCACGAACGATGGTTGGCAAACGTTGAAAAAGCCCTCGCATTGAATATTCCGCACCTATCCTGTTACGCATTGACCGTAGAACCCAAAACCGCGTTGGAGAATTTTATTAAAAAAGGAATTGTGCCCCCAGTAGAGGACGATGTGGCGCAAGAACACCACAGGCTTTTAGTCGAAAAAACCGAAGCGGCTGGGTATGAAAACTATGAGTTTTCAAATTTCAGTAAATCTGGCTGGCACTCAAAAAACAACACAGCGTACTGGCAAGGCAAACAATATCTGGGTATTGGTCCAAGTGCCCATAGTTATGATGGTGGCAAACGGAGTTGGAATGTGGCAAATAACTCGGTGTACATAAAAAAAATTGAAACCGGAGAACTTCCGCTGGAACGAGAAACACTTTCAACAAAGGACAAGTACAATGAATATGTAATGACGCGATTGCGGACCGCGAATGGCATCTCCATTCAGGAAGTTTCCAAAGCCTTTGGCGTCCCGTACAAAGACTATTTGCTACAACAAGCAGCGCAACATATTGCTTCAGAATTGCTTGAGCATAAAAATGAAAGGCTTATAGTGACAAAAAAAGGGAAATTCTTAACAGATGGAATCTCCAGCGACTTGTTTTTGGTAGAATTGCAAGGATAAATTGTATCTTACAAAGTAAAAAAAACTGAATGCTTGCTACTTTAAATATTAACAATCAACAGCAAACAATAGACCTTTCAAAGCCTCTGGATATTTCTATTGAGTTAACAGATACTTCTGAAAACCCCTTAGCATGGTATATGGAAAAACCTGTGATTAGCCCTGTTACATTGGATGATTGGGTAGGCAAAGTAAGTGAGGGCGCTTCGGTTAATTTTAATACTATTCTTTTTAATCCGCATGCGCATGGGACGCATACGGAAGGTGTCGGGCATATTTCGAAAGAGTTCTATTCGGTTCAAAAAGCTTTGAATACTTTCTTTTTTACTGCGGAAGTTATTTCAGTTACTCCGGAAGATTTTGGAGGAGACCTGGTGATCTCTTCAATACAAGTAAAAAAACTGCTGAAAGGTAAAAAACCTGAAGCCGTTGTTATTAGAACCTTGCCTAATACAACACAAAAAACATCTAAAAAATACTCGCATACCAATTGGCCCTATGTACACGAAGATGCTGCTAATTACTTACGTGAATCAGGAGTGAAGCATTTGTTGATCGACTTGCCCAGCGTAGATAAAGAGAAGGATAATGGAGAGCTGTTGGCGCATAAAGCTTTCTGGAACTTTCCTGAAAACCCACGGTTAGATGCGACCATTACCGAATTTATTTACGTTCCGAATACTATAAAAGATGGGAAGTACCTATTAAACTTACAGACGGCAAATTTTGTTAACGATGCAACGCCCAGCCGTCCTGTTTTATACGAAATTCTATGAAAACAGTCTTAAAATTAGAAGAAGCTGCACTATTCATCTTAGGAATAGTGCTGTTTGCACAACTTGATTTTGCGTGGTGGTGGTTTTTGGTGTTACTCCTGCTTCCCGATGTTGGAATGTTAGGATACCTTGTAAATACCAGAGTAGGAGCTTTCACGTATAACCTGTTTCACTACAGAGCCATTGCAGTTGGACTGTTAATTTTTGGCTACATTTATGGCCAAGAATTAGTGTTGCTTAGTGGTGTGATGCTATTTTCTCACATAGCATTTGATAGAATGTTAGGCTATGGTCTGAAATACCCGGATAATTTTAAGAACACACATTTAGGAACGATAGGAAAAAACTAATGGAATTACTTTTTGTAGGCTTAGCATTTGGTGCTGTGATCGCGTATTTTTTATTTCTGAAGTTCAGTAGTGGGCGGAAGAAAGAGAAAACACAAACACAGTCGGTTATTTTAATGGAAAAAATACGGAGCGTCTGTAAATTTATTACTGTAGAAGGCGATTTTTCTGAAATTTACCACTACGAAAATGTAAAAGACAAATGGCTTAATTTAGTGTTGGGAAAAAAGAAAGCACTGGTTTTGATTGAAGCCAAAGCGCACGTAGGTTTTGACCTTACAAAGATAAAAATGGACGCTGACACTAAAACACGAACCATCATTCTTACTAATTTTCCTCAACCCGAACTTCTCACCGTTGAGACAGACTTTAAATACTACGACAAGAAAGAAGGTTGGGCCAATCCGTTTACGGCTTCAGACCTAACCGAGATTAACCGGGAGGCAAAGCAACATATTGTAGATAAAATTCCAAGCAGCGGTCTTTTAACCGAAGCTTCCTCACAGGCGTTGGAAACTATTAAGTTAATGGAAAAACTAGTGGAAACTATCAACTGGAAATTAGACTTTACAGCGTTGGAAGTGGAAAATACTCCCGTTAAAAAAGTAGCATCATGAAAAAATTCTACACGTTTTTTGTGTTGTGTGTCCTTTCACTGAAATTGTGTAGTGCCCAGGTGGATGCTGCACAAATTGATGCTACCATTCAGTTTTACCCTAAAACATTTACTAATGTCACCGAACTTTCCAATTTAATTACCCGGGATTTTACTTCTGAAGAAGAAAAGGTGAGAGCAATTTATGGCTGGATCACGAATAATGTTGCGTACGACCCTAAAGAATATGAAGTGTTTAACTATAGTTTTAAAAACTACCGTGAACGCAATTCGAAAGAAGAAAATACGCGGAACAAAACAATAGAAAGGACGCTTCAAAAAGGAGTTGCGGTCTGTGAAGGCTATGCCATGCTTTTTGAAAAATTGTGTGAGCTACAGGGCATTCAAAACTACCTGGTGCGGGGCGATATAAAAACCAGTTTTGACGATATTGGAAGAGATTTTAAGCGCATCCATATGTGGAATGTAGCGTATCTGGACGGGCAGCCCTACCTTTTTGATGTTACATGGGGTGCTGGAAAGTACAATCAGAAATTTATCAAGGATCCCAGTTACTATTGGTATAAAACAGACCCAGAACATTTTGTGAAAACGCACTATCCTGATCTGGTGGAAGATGCATTTTTGGATGTTACGTTTAGAAAGGAAGCCTTTGCCAACCTGCCGCTTATTATTAAAGAAGACTTGCTCATTGAGAACGTAAAAAGACCTGAAAATGGGGTGATCTCCTCAATGGAAAATGAAAAAGAAATTACTTTTTTATTAAAAACCAACCTCCCTGAAACTATATCATATTCGTATAATTTCGGCAAGAAGGAAAAGGTAAAGAAGATCAATTCAGCAGATGGTTTTTTAGAATTTCAGATAAAGACAAGACCCCAAAGCAATCTTGTCGTGTATTTTAATGACAAACCTGCACTGGCGTATAAAGTAGAATAAATGAATATAGAAGAATTCAGAAACTATTGCCTAGCCAAAAAAGGCGTAACCGAATCGCTTCCCTTTGGTCCGGACACCCTTGTGTTTAAAGTGATGAATAAAATGTTTGCTGTATGTGGTCTGGAACGCACTCCAACACAAGTGAACTTAAAATGCGATCCAGACAGGTCTGAAGAATTGCGTGCCGAGTATGACGGTCTTATCATTCCGGGCTGGCACATGAACAAGCACCATTGGAATACCGTTTTTATTGAAGATGCACTACCTCCAAAATTAGTAACCGAGTTAATTGACCATTCTTACGAGTTAATCGTAGCTTCGCTTACCAAAAAATTACAAGCAGAGTTAGCCGCATTATGAAGCATACCCCAAGAGAATTTTACGAAGCGCAACTAGAGCAGCACACCCAGGAGTTAAATACATTAAAAAAACAACTGGCGGTGTCAAGTACGCTGCGTTTATTGGTTTTTTTAGCAGTTTGTGCAGGTGTGTATGTTGCTTTTGGTAGTACAAAATTGGTGATTGCTCTTATTGTGGCTGGAATTATTTTGTTTGTGTATATGGTAACCCGGCATAGTAAATTAAAATATAAGCGTGACCTTAAAGAAGCATTTCTGGAGTATAATAGGACTGAAATTAGTATTCTAGATGGTAGCCCAGGAATTTTATGGAACGAAGGAAATGACTATAAAAACTCAAATCATTCTTATAGTCAGGACATAGATCTGTTTGGAGAAAGTTCCTTCTATCACTATATAAACCGAACGGCATTGGAAATGGGTGCTCAAAAACTAGCCAGTTTGTTAACTAAAAATAGTATTGACAACATTCCACAAAAACAAGAAGCTATTAAAGAACTCTCAAGACTTGCTGAATGGCGACAACAGTTTACAGCCGTTGCATCCTTGGTAAAAACTGAAGTTTCCTCAGCCCGGGTAATTACGTGGCTTAAAAACTACAAGCCGTTCGCCCCCAAATGGATCAAAGGTGTTGCGGAAGGATTTTCGGTACTTTCAGTAGCGTTGATGGTGTTGTATTACTTTGAATTTATTTCCGGTTATATACTGTTTGGATGGTTTTTAGCAGGCTTGGCCATAAGCGGGCGGTACCTTAAAAAGGTAAACGACTTGTCGCAACATACGTCAAAGATCCAAAGCACGTTTGAGCAGTTTTATAAATTGATTTCAGAAATTGAAAAGCAGGAGTTTTCTTCAGCACTACTTTCAGAAAAGAAAAATTTAATAGTAAATACTGAAGTAAAGGCATCAGCTACCCTTAAAAAATTCTCTAAACATTTAGATGCTCTAGACCAGCGTAATAATATGCTCGTAGGAGTGCTGCTGAATGGTTTTATGCTACGTGACTTACGGCAGTCCTACAATATTGAACAATGGATCGCTACCCACAAAACCGAAGTAGAAACCTGGTTCGACACTATTACGTTCTTTGATGCCTACAACAGTCTGGCAAATTACACGTTTAATCATCCCATTCATGTTTTTCCTGAAATAACACAGGCAGAGACTGTGTTGAGAGTAAAGGGTGGCGGACATCCATTATTGAATCCAAATACTATGGTTCGCAACGATTTTGAGATTCGTGAAAAAGAATTTTTTATCGTTACAGGAGCTAATATGGCAGGAAAAAGTACGTTTTTACGAACCGTTTCCTTGCACATTGTAATGGCAAATGTAGGATTGCCTGTTTGCGCTGTTGCTGCAAAATATAATCCAATTAAGCTTATTACAAGTATGCGGACTACCGATAGCTTGACAGATGATGAATCGTACTTTTTTAGTGAGCTGAAACGCCTTCAGTTTATTGTTGAACAAATTAAAACCGACCGGTATTTTATTATTCTGGACGAAATTTTAAAAGGAACCAATAGTACCGATAAAGCCATTGGCTCCCGAAAGTTTGTGGAGAAACTGGTTGCGGGAAATAGCACAGGAATTATTGCGACCCACGATTTAAGCTTATGTGAGGTCTCAAAGGAATTGCCCGAAGTAAAAAACTATTATTTTGATGCTCAAATAGTAAACGAAGAGCTATTTTTCGATTACACTTTTAAGCCAGGAATTTGTCAGAATATGAACGCTTCTTTTTTGCTGAAGAAAATGAAGATCATTGACTAAATAACCAACAACTAACATGGATTCTCTTACCCAAATAGTACTAGGAGCTGCAGTTGGCGAAGCTGTTCTCGGCAAAAAAGTAGGCAATAGAGCAATGCTGTATGGAGCTATAGCGGGAACTATTCCAGATCTGGATGTAATTTCGCAGTACTTTGTGGATACGGTGACGGCCTTAGAATGGCATCGCGGATTTACACATTCTATCTTTTTTTCGGTGGTCTTTGGTTTGTTCTTTGGATGGCTTGTCTCACGCTGGGAAAAAAAGGCCAGTTGGAAACAATGGTCGTGGCTCTGGTTTTTATGCTTTGTGACACATCCCTTATTGGACGCCCATACTACCTGGGGGACTCAGCTGTTCTGGCCGTTGGATTTACGATTAGCATATAAAAACATATTTGTGATAGATCCGCTCTATACGTTGCCGTTTTTAGTGTTCTTATTATTAGCCTTACGACGGAAACGAGACGACCCCAAAAGACGAAAGTTAAACAATTTAGGGCTTTGGATTAGTAGTAGTTATTTAGTGTTGACACTAATTTTAAAAGGAATCACATATCAGAAATTTAAAAATGCGTTACAGGAGCAAAACGTTACGTATAGTGAATTAGAAACAAAACCAGCACCTTTGCAAGCTGTTTTGTGGACCGCAAATGTAGAGACGGAAGATGCTTTTCTAATAGGCTATTATTCACTGTTCGACTCGAAAGCTATAACATTTGGTAGCCACCCTAAAAACCATGACTTGCTAGGTGATTTAGCAAAAAATGATAAAGTTAAACGTCTTATACAACTTAGTAACGGGTTTTACACCATCACCAAAACCGAAGGAAAATTATACTTTAACGATCTTAGATTCGGAACTTTAAGTGTAGATCCAGACAACGAGCAGTATGTATTCAGTTACTTATTAGAAGGCAACAAAGAAAACCTTGCCATTACTGAAAACCGTAAAAGACCCGAAGATGCAAAAACAATGATGCTTGATTTGTGGGAAAGAATAAAAGGGAATTAATTAAACAAGTTGAGGGGTTGAGAAGTTGAAAAATTTAGACTTTTCGAACCGACAACCGACAACCACTAAGAGCTCATATCCGCCACGATCTTCCACGCCCCATCAATCTTTTTGAAGATAATCAGGAAGTTTCCATGGGCGTCTCCTACCTTTCGTTTTAAATAATAACGGCCCATCACCCAATAGCTATTATTTTCAATAGGTGAAATATCATCAATTTCAAAAGTTAAGGTGCCACTGTGGTCTTTGGTTGGGTAGCCTTTTTTGTAATTGTCCAGCGTTTGCTGCCACCCTTTTGTAAGGCCTCCACTTCCATAGAATTTAAGAGAATCACTTTTCCAGTAGCCCTGCATAAAGCCTTCCAGATCGTTTTGGCTCCACGCTATTTCCTGGTCTTTCATTACTTTTAAAATGGCGGTTTTATCATTTTTAATACTGGATTGAGCAGCACAGGATATAAAAAATAGACTTATGCAAAAAAAGGTAACTACTTTCATGGAACTGAAATTTTAATTCATTGGAAAGATACGTAATTTTGAAAAAGCCAAAGCACCATGTATGACAGATGTAACCGTTGTAACCTGTAAAAAATACCTTCACAATACGGAAGGCAGTACCTACGTAAATAATATTTTTTTAGAGTATACATTATTAAAAAATACCCTTGAAAAAAAGGGGCTTTCAGTACAAAGGGTTCATTGGGACGACCCTACGTATAACTGGAGCCAGACCAAAGTAGCGCTTATAAGAACTGTCTGGGATTATTTTGAACGTTTTGAAGAATTCAATATGTGGATGGTAAAAACAGCTTCGGTTACTAATTTAATAAACCCACTACCGCTACAACAGTGGAACAGCCATAAGTTTTACTTACAGGAACTTCAGGACAAAGGTGTACGAGTGGTGCCTACAGAATATATTTCAGCAAAAAGTAAGACCTCTTTAGCAGAAATTTCAGCAAAAAGAGGATGGAAAAAAATGGTGATAAAGCCTGCAATTTCAGCAGCTGCATTTCACACCTATAAAGTTTCAGAAAAGAATAGTATCGAAAGTGAAACGATATTTCAGGAGTTATTACAAAGTCGGGATATGCTGGTGCAGGAATTTCAGGAGACTATTGTTACAAAGGGAGAAGCTTCCTTAATGGTTTTTAATGGAAGCTATACACACGCAATTTTGAAGAAAGCAAAGCAAGGGGACTTTAGGGTGCAAGACGATTTTGGAGGCACAGTACACCCGTATGTTCCAAGCCAGGAAGAAATAGAATTTGCCGAATTTGCCAATACCCAATGCCCGACAATACCCGTTTATGGCAGGGTAGATATTGTCTGGGACGACAAGGGTCTGTGCTATCTTTCTGAAATGGAATTCTTAGATCCTGAAATATGGGTGCGGAATGCTCCGGAAACTGCAAAACTACTTGCTGAAGGAATTTTCCAATCGATACAATAGATTATTACAAAAGTTTACTATCAATAAAGGAAATGAATTTTAATAGGCCTTAAAAGACCTCCTCAAATAACAAATTTGGATTAGGGCATAGCTTTTCCCAGCGTTCCAGCTCTGAAGGAAAAGCAACACCGTTGTAATTTTCGGTCTCGTTCATCAAATCTGTAATAATTTGAAAATGTAGATGCGGTACCCAATGCCCGTTTTCTTCTTCTGAGCCGATGTTTCCCAGTAGCTCCCCCTTTTTTACCTTCTTTCCTTTGGGTGAAGTTTTTAAAGACTCCAGGGTTAAGTGACCATAAAGGGTATAAAATATTTCAGTAGTATTTGTGTGCTTTACTACCAACAAGGGGCCGTAATCTTTATGGAAATCGTTGTGATGTGAAATTACAACTTCTCCATCCAGGACTGCATGAACAGGAGTTTGGGCAGGTACCCAAAAATCGGTGCCTAGGTGAATGTTTCTATATTCTGTGATCCCGTTAACGGTTCTTTCAAAACGAGGAGTGTTGTAAAAAGACCGTTCTTCCAGATACCCATTTGCCAACAAAGCACCTGGATTTTCTTGCTGAAATTTTCCTAATCTTTTTGTGGCTAACTCCAGATCTTCATGTTGTGGGTCATTTCCAAAAAAGTTGCTACCCACACTCATATCCGGAATAGCAATTTTACTGAAATGGAGTGTTGGGAATAATTGGTGAAGTGAAGTTTTTCTGGAATTTGGAATCATTTTTTAAATTTCAGTAAATCTAGAAAATTACAGACTACAAAAAAACCTTCAGGTCTTTCTATATCCTCCACAGCTTTAGGCGTAGGAGGATAGACCTTAAAGGTTTCAACTTTTCTCAACTCCTCAACCTCTCAACTCCTCAACATTTTCTACAATACGCCTTTCTGCTTTTTATAAAAGGCATCTGCCTGATCTTGCATCAACTCTCTGGCGATCTTACGTTTGTAATCATAGAGTTCCTGCTCGTCTGCAATATCTGCATAAACGCGGTTGTTTACGTCTTGATCTGTAGCGACCAAAATATCCCGCTGACTTTTCTGCTGGGTGACCCAACTTTTTAAAGCGCCTTCCTGATCGGCAAGTTTTAAATCGTATGCCCCTTTTGGAGAAATAAGTTTGGCAAAGATGGGAGAGGTTTCAATAGCCAGAAACAATAAAAAGATAAAGAACGAAGGCAGCCATGGTAATTCGCCTAAAGCATTTACACGGGCCATTAAGCCGTCAAAACCATCGATAATAGGTTGGGTTTCGGCTACTTTATCCTGGTATTGGGTAGCAAGTTGTACTATTTGTGCTTCGTTAGCTTCAATTTTTGCATTGTTGGTTTCTTTTAGTTCTTTCAGTGCAGCCAACTCAGCGTCGTGTTTTTCTCTCTTTTCTTTGTAGACGGGACCTTTACCAAGCTTTTCGGTACCTGCAGTTCCTTCGGCTTCGCTAATGTAGACGTCGTATAATGCATTAACTTCAGCTTCTTTGGTGGTTACTTCTTTCTTCAGCGTTTCAATTTCAGCAGTAAGCCCTTCCACAGCGGGTGTGTACTGTAATGCTAATTGATCTTTATTTTCTAGCGTGAGATCGTTTTTTTGCTCCAATAAGACCTGGTTGATCTCTTTTTCGAAAATCTTAAGTTCCAAAGGTTTTGAAATCACTACAGCGATAATAATAGCAAGCAGGATTCGTGGTGAAGCCTGGATAAGTTCATCAATAAAACTATCTCTTTTCTTGATGGTTGAAACGATAAACCTGTCCAAGTTAAAAATAAGCAGCCCCCAGATCAATCCGAAGAACACTGCCATAAATATATTGTCAAAAACAGTAAAAAGCGCATAACTTCCTGCAATAGTTGCCATCACAGCGGTAAAAAAAACAGTGGCGCCAATGCCTGCATACTTCGTGTTTTCGCCAGCAGAGCAATCGTCTAGAATATCGGTGTCTGCTCCCGAGCAGAAAATAAAAAAGCGTTGTAACATAGTTAGCTGATTTTAAGTGATTGATGAATAGTTAAAACGTTTTATCAATATAGTTGTTGTGGAGAGCGTACGTTTTTTTACTTACTATGCTACGTTTTTCCTTAAGGTGATAGATCTTACTCATTTAGAAAGCATCCTAAAAATGGTTTTTATCGATATAAAATGTATTTAATCCTTTGAATTAACAAACATTTAACTATTTTTGCAATGACAAACTTATGAACCTCGCCCCAAAATGAGAACTTCCAGAGCCTATTTAGGTACCTTTATAATTTTTATTTTTTCATTATCTGCTATTGCTCAGGTTGGAATTGGTACCGTTACACCAGATCCCTCTGCAGCATTGGACATTAGTTCCTCTACACAGGGTTTTTTACCCCCCAGAATGGATACAGCCGATCGATTAGCCATTGCTACCACAGCTACATCGGAAGGTTTATTGGTTTTTGATACTGATGAAAATGCTTATTTTTATTATGGTGGTGGGCAATGGACAAAATTTATTAGTGAGAATTCTGTAAATGACTATACGGGTTGGGGAGTCTATAATGACACTCAATTTACGTCTGCTTCTCCAGGAATAGTCCCATCTACTGGAATTTATTATTTACCAAATAATGCACTTAGTAAGATTGAATCCCAAAAGCCTATCGATGTTAATACATTTTATGATGAAACTACACAACAAATTACAGGTAGGAATGGAGATGGCTTAAACGTGGTTATAGAATTTAGAATGAGACCACGAACTAATAATGACACAAGAGTAACATTGGGTATTGATATAGGCGGTAGTATAGGGGAAATTTATACCAGAGATTTTGTATTAACAAGAGGAATAGGCCAAGAACATTATTATCTTAGTTCATTTAATGCATATACGCTTAATACCTGGGAAGCAAATGGGGGAAGGGTGCTCATTAGAACAACACATGAAGTTGAAGTGTATGACATAAGGTACGTTTTAACGAGAACACATAAAGCAAGGTAGCAACTACTCTGTATGAAAAATCCTCCAAATATTCGAGGCTTTTTAGATTTGACATTTATTTTGATTAATGTGATTACCACTATTTTATTACAACAACATCAAATACAATAGAAGGTTTGTCATGGGGAGTTTGTGTTGTGTCAATCATAAAGTGACTGTATTTTTCAATTAATTTGAGAGCATCCTTTTTTGAAATTTTTGCTTTTTCATTCCAAAATGAAGCGCCACGGGTATCTAGAAGTTCTACAAGTTGTTTTGGATCTTTGGAGGTGGTATTTGGACTAATAGTAGGAGGATCAAATAGCATTAATCGTAAGGTTGTCTTAACTTGTTCTACATTCCCTGCTGTTGGCTTTGGAGCCTTTCTTTTATTGTTCTCTACGGAACCTGCTTTTTTATTTGAGTTAGAGGATTCAATTTTTTCTCCTTTTTCGTTTACTTCTTGATTTAGGCGGCTATTGAAGTAACGTATATTATTACCAGTTTTTATGAAGAAATGTGTTTCACCATTAATTTCAAAATATCCTGATTTTTCTTTCTCCTTTATAGCTTTTATAGATTCTATGCTTTTGTAGTGATTAAAATCTTTCCCGTTTGTTTGTATGACAGTAGTGCCTTGTTTTTTTTGAACAAAGTAGGCTTCAGTTTTGTCACTATTAAAAGTAATAGGCTTTGTTGAAATCTTTACCTGTGGATTTTTAGAGCTGCTTCCCGTTGTTTGAATATTCAGGTCTTTGTTTTTTTTGATTATTTCAATCGCTTTATCTGATGTTATTTGCTTTCCTTCAAAATAGAAGGTTGCATTCTTTTTTGCCATTTCAATAATATGGTCTAGCGGACTCGTTGGAGGAGGTGGCGGGGGAGGAGTATTGAAACTCCCATTGTTCACACCTTTTATAACCTTTGGGGCCGGGGGAGGTGGTGGGGTATCCCCATCACTACTGTTTACACCTTTATTAATTTTTGGAGCCCCTGGTGCTGGCGGAGGGGGTGGGGGCGGAATGTTTGATCCTGTATCATGTACGCCTTTTAGTACTCTTGGAGCATCTGGAGCCGGTGGTGGGGGTGGCGGAGATGTTGGAATAATACTTTCGCCACCGTTAGCTTTAAAATACCTGGTCTTTCTGAATTCAGCATCTAATTTTTTCAAAAAGCTGTCCGGAGTACCTGCCACCAAAACCGAAGGATGCGCCGCTTTAAAATCGGCTGTAGTCCAATCTTTGGTAGCCTTATCTATCTCTTTAGCAAAGTTTTTTAAGGAAACAGTTTTTCCATTCACCATAATCTCGCTAACATTTATGGTGATCACAATACTCTTTTTATTATTTCGTGCCGCCCCGTCATTATAAGCTTTAGCATACCCTTGTTCCCAGGAAGTTTTATTTTCTGGGAGACATTCTGGAAAAGGGAGTGCACTTTCTTTTTGCGCTATTGACATTTGACGATAGATATTCTCTAATGTTTTAAGATCCTCCCAACCAATTTTACGTTCTGAAACAGGAATGGCGTTGTATTTTTTTGCTAGTTTATTATAAGTTTCTAATTGCTGAGGAGTGGCGTTTTCGACTGTTTTTATTTGAAATGGCTCCCGTAACGGGCTCATGATTTCAGTAAAATCTTCTTCGCTAAGTATACCGTCATTCTCTTCTGTACCACTGGTAACACTTAAGCATTTCCCTTCATTTAAACGAACCAATTCTGCGATAACACTTTTTGCAGTCAAAACATTTGCTTTGCCCGAAACTTGCAGCACCACATCAGTAAAGTTCTCTTCTGTCACAAGAGCTTCTATATCGCCCAATTTTATAATCTTGTTGTCAAGAATAATTTCATTTTTTTCATTAATTATAACGTCTAAAATAGTTGAAGAAGCTGAAACAGTCTCAGGTGTTTCAGGGGTTTTAAATTCTTCTTTCGTTTCGCTAAATCCATAGATCAATACTGCTAACAACGGCAATATCAATAATCCTTTGAGCCATGCAGCTCGTTTTGTGGTGTGTGTTTTCATAACTGTAAATCGTTTTTTAATTGATGAGTAATTGATTGAATGTGCCATGGCAGGCACGCTGGAAGCTGATGAGAAATCCAGTAAAATTGTTTGGTATGTAGTAGCATTTGCGCCAAGGTTTAAAACGGTGCGGTCTGCCAGAAATTCGTGATTAAGTTTTATGCTATGTTTGAAAAAATACAACAGTGGATTAAACCAGAATACGATATTTAGTAATTCAATAAAAACAATATCCCAGCTATGTCTTTGCTCCACGTGAGCTGTTTCGTGTGCCATGACTTCTTGAGGAATTTCGCCTGCTTCGTATTCGGATTTGCTAAAAAATATGTAGTTAAAAAAACTATGAGGGGTTATAGGAAGTTTCAGTAAAACATGTAAAATAGATTGTTTTTTTACAGAAGGATTGCATCGCACTTTGTTTAATATCCGAAGCATATTCCGCCCAAATCTGAAGCTGAAAATTAGCACTCCCAAAGCATAGATACTTCCTAAAATATAAGGGGTGTAGTTTATGGGTTCTTCAATTATTGCTGGGGTTCTTTCAAAAGTAGTGATAGAGTTTTGCGTAACCGCTTCAGTAACTACAGGGGTCACTTCAATATATTCGGTAAAGGTGACGAATGGGATTAGAAATGACAGTACCAGGCCACTTAATAAAAAAAACCGTTTTGTTGTATGGAGCGAGGTGTTCTCTAATACTAATTTGTAAAACAAGAAGAAAATACCCAAACAAGCAGCCGATTTTAAAAGATAGATTTCCATAGCTTATTTTTTTTCAGTTTTCTGATCAATTTGTTGATCGATCATTTTTTTTAGCTTTTTCAATTCAGCTTTACTTAAGTTGGTTGTTTCCGTAAAAAAGGAGGCAAACTGGGCAGCATCGTTGTTAAAAAAGTTTTTAATAAGCCCGTTCATTTGCTTGCTGAAATAGTCCTTTTTCTTAACCAGAGGATAATACTCGCGCGACCTTCCCAACTGCTTATAATCTACAAAGCCTTTGTCCTGCATCCTTTTCAGCAACGTTGCAATAGTGGTTGTGGCGGGCTTTGGATCTTCGTACGCTTCTATAAGGTCTTTAGCAACCGCTTTTTTCTGTTTCCACAGATACTGCATTAATTGCTCTTCGGCGTTGGATAAAGTCATGATGTTTTCTTTTTACTCTACAAACGTAGAATAAATTTTTTAATTCTACAAATGTAGAGGGAATAAATTTCACTTCGACTCCGCTCAGTGTACTTTATAAATTTCCAAAAAACAAATTCCAAATTCCAATTGAAAGTCGATACATTTGTTCAAAATTAAACCTATGAGCCTAGAAAGAGAAGTCACTAAAAGAGCAGAAAACCGATGTGAATTATGCGGTGCTGAAGAAAAACTAAATGTATACCAGGTTCCCGAAACTCCCGTTCGAATTGAAGGGGCTGAAGGTGCTATTTTGGTTTGCAATACCTGCGAATCTCAGTTTGATGCTGATGAACGCGATGCAAATCACTGGCGTTGTTTGAATGATAGTATCTGGAGTCCCGTTGCAGCGGTAAAAGTGATGTCCTTTAGAATGTTACACAGATTAAAAGCAGAGGGTTGGCCACAAAACTTGCTGGACATGATGTACTTAGAAGAGGACGAACGTGAGTGGGCAAAAGCAGCAGGAGATGCCGAAGATAAAAGCAAGCAGTTAATACATCGCGACAGCAACGGAAATATTTTGCAGGCAGGGGACAGTGTCGTGCTTATTAAAGATTTAAAAGTGAAAGGCAGTAGTATGATCGCCAAACAAGGGACAGCCGTGCGTCGTATATCGCTGGACCACGAAAACGAAACCTACATTGAAGGAAAAGTAGACGGACAACAAATTGTTATTATTACGGAGTACGTAAAGAAGATTTAAGTGTTCTTTTTCGTTCTTGTCTCTTTTCGAAGTCTCAATTTTTTCTGTGGCAACGTTTCTACCCGGTAGGTAATTGGTAATGTTATTTTATGCGGAATGTAGTTGTCTCCTGGGGTTTTAGGAGCTTTTTGTTTAGGCAGCGTTCCTATTATTCGTATGGCTTCAGGTTCTAGTTCGGGATATTTTGAAGATGCTGTAATATTTGATAGGCTTCCATCTTCTTCAATTACATAGGTTGTAGTGATGGTATGAGTTGAGCCTGGTTCTAACCCTAACTTTTCAGCAATACTTCTAAACGCTTCAGAATCACGAACTTTTTTATTGAATTCACTCTGTGCAAAACCAGCTGAACATATAACTACTGTAAAAAGTAGAAGAAGGATTCGTAGTTTCATAACGGGTCTTTTTTTATAGGTATCAATTTTTTATGCCTTACTATCTACAGTTAGATGAAAGGTAATCATTAAAAAACCCATGAAACTAATATTTCAAAGAGGTTGTATTTTTTAATGCTAAAACTTTAAAAGCTAGACTTTGTAAAGTCTGAGTAAAAACCTTCTTCTACACTGCTCAGATACTTTAGCTCATTAATTTATTGAATTCATTATAAAACTGAGGAATGGTTTCAATACCTTTCAAATAGTTCCATATCCCGAAATGCTCATTCGGGGAGTGGATGGCATCACTATCCAAACCAAAGCCCATTAAAATAGTTTTGCTTTTCAGCTCTTTTTCAAACAACGCTACAATGGGGATACTTCCACCACTGCGTTGTGGTATTGGCGTTTTCCCAAAAGTGTTTTCATAGGCCTTACTCGCTGCCTGGTATCCAATACTATCGATTGGGGTAACATAGGCCTGGCCGCCATGGTGAGGCTTCACTTCAACTTTCACAGCCTTGGGAGCAATACTTTCAAAATGATTTTTGAAGAGCTCGGTTATCTTTTTCCAGTCTTGGTCTGGTACCAATCGCATAGAAATTTTGGCATAGGCTTTACTGGCAATCACAGTTTTGGCACCTTCACCGGTATAACCGCCCCATATTCCGTTAACGTCCAAAGTTGGGCGAATGCTGTTTCGTTCGTTAGTACTATAACCGGCTTCTCCGTACACATCTTCAATATCCAATGCTTTGCAATACGCTTCTTTGCTGAAAGGTGCTTCGGCCATTTTTGCGCGTTCTTCAGCTGAAAGTACTTCCACGGCGTCATAAAATCCAGGGATGGTAATGTGGTTGTTCTCATCGTGTAATGAAGCAATCATCTTCGTTAATACATTAACCGGGTTTGCTACCGCACCACCATACAAACCACTGTGTAAATCTCGGTTGGGTCCCGTAACTTCCACTTCAACATAGCTCAACCCCCGTAATCCAGTAGTAATGCTTGGTATATCGGGAGCGATCATTCCTGTATCACTAATTAAAATAACATCGTTCGCCAGTTTTTCCTGATTGCGTTTTACAAACCATTCCAGGCTCTCGCTGCCTATTTCTTCTTCCCCTTCGATCATAAATTTTACGTTGCAGGGTAATTGCCCTGTTTCGGTCATATATTCCAGGGCTTTTACGTGCATGTACATCTGGCCTTTATCGTCGCAACTTCCGCGGGCAAAGATGGCGCCTTCCGGGTGTAGTTCAGTCTTCTTAATAACAGGGTCAAATGGCGGGCTGTGCCATAGGTCCAGAGGATCTGGCGGTTGCACGTCGTAATGGCCATATACCAAAACTGTGGGTAAATTTTTATCTAGTATTCTTTCTCCAAAGACAATAGGGTACCCTGGTGTTTCACAGATTTCAACAGCATCACATCCGGCTTTTTCTAAGCTTTCTTTAACAACAGATGCCGTTGTAATCACATCCTTTTTATAAGCTGAATCTGCTGAAATAGATGGGATTTTTAATAATTCAATAAGTTCGTCTATAAATCGTTGCTTGTGTTCTTCTATATAGGGTTTTGCGCTTTTCATACTTCGGCAGAGTTTATCCTGTGCTTGTCAAAGGGCTCACCTTCGAAACAAGCGGAAAAATTTTAAGGTTAATGTTCAGTTTTCCGCTAAGTTACAAAAAGCACATTTTTTAAAAGAAAGATTGCTTGTAAATAAAAATAGTTCTTTATATTTGCCGTCCCTTAACGGGATTACTAGAACAGCCGCGGATGTGGTGGAACTGGTAGACATGCTAGACTTAGGATTTAACCTAAGAAAAAGTGTTAAAATATTTAAAATGCGGATGTGGTGGAACTGGTAGACATGCTAGACTTAGGATTTAACCTAAGAAAAAGTGTTAAAATATTTAAAATGCGGATGTGGTGGAACTGGTAGACACGTCAGACTTAGGATCTGATGCCGCGAGGTGTGCAGGTTCGATTCCTGTCATCCGCACAAAAGCCGAAGAGAAATCTTCGGCTTTTTCGTTTTAAAAAA